>Ga0255756_1001490_pt1 | contig 26423 bp, 27 predicted proteins | sample 011ome_20_FD_179956 | JGI IMG/M metagenome (GOLD analysis project Ga0255756, IMG submission 179956) | Coastal salt marsh microbial communities from the Groves Creek Marsh, Skidaway Island, Georgia - 011509CT metaG (version 2) | ecosystem: Environmental > Aquatic > Marine > Intertidal zone > Salt...
AGATTTTTGGCAACACCGCCAACAATCTTTAAGAACTCTGATTGACGATGATCTGACATTTTTACTTTAGTCTCTTTATCTGTGATTGGATCGCTCATAACGATTGCCTAGAACGTGGATCAAGCCACGCATTTACGATATCAGAAATTGCCGTGGATAAAACGAACAGTCCTGTTGAAACCAGGACAGCACCCATAACAACCGGATAATTTCGGGTGGTGATACTGTCGATGACCAGCTTGCCTAATCCCGGTCGGGCAAAAACAATTTCTGCAAAAACCGCCGCGCTTAGCAAAAAGCCCATGCCAACGCCAATAACCGTAATTACTGGCAAAATTGCAATACGAAGCGCATAGACCATAATGATACGGCGTTCAGCCAAACCAAATGCGCGGGCAGTCCTAATACGATGTTCCCCCAAAACCTCTAACATGGACGCTCGAACCAATCGTGCAATATACCCGACCCAACTCAATCCAATTGCAAAGGCTGGCAAAACAACATGATGAAGGCGGCTCCAGAACCCTTCCCCTACGCCAATGGCCGGAAACCAGCGTAACTGAACAGCAAAAACCAACAGCGACAACAACGCGATAACAAACGCTGGGGCAGCAATAAAACTGACAGAAACGAAAGCAATCATGCGGTCCCAAAAGGTATTTGGATTTGCAGCAGCATAAGCGCCAAAAATAACGCCAAGTAATGCTGACCAAATTATCGACGCAAAAATAAGCTCAAGGGTATAGGGAAGCTGTTGCATGACAATTTGTGTCACTGACCGGCCTGAAAAGACATCCACCCCCAGATCGCCTTGCATCATTTTGGAATAGAATATTACCAATTGTTTCCAAATGGGCTGATCGAGTCCTAATGCTGCCGTCAAACTAGCCTGAAGTTCGGGTGTTGCGCGTGGCCCTAGCATAATTTGAACAGGATCACCAGGAACCGCTCTTATCATTAAAAACATAGCGGTCACCGCAACAAACAAAATGAGTGCTGCTAGCGCTAATCTTCGGATCATGTATTTGATCATGCTATATTTGCTCTATGATAGAAAAACAAGAGAAGCTTAAAGCTCCTCTTGTCTTTGATGTTTTTATTACGCTTTACCAAAATAACGTAATAAGGAAAGCCCATCTGGACGAAGAGCTGGAACAACCCGAGAAGAATGAACAACGGGTGTTGCTTCATGAGTTATGAAACGATAAGCACCAGATTCTTCCATCAAATCCTGTGCCCTTTTATACATGGCATCGCGCTTTTTGATGTCGGTTTCTTGTGATGCCATCGCATGAATTTCGTCAAACTCTTCATTACGGAAACGTTCCCAGTTCCATATCCCAGCCTGTTCAGTCGTAAACCATGCAGTAGCATATGATGGATCAGGAGCCATAGAGAAGCGGTTTAATACGAGTTGCAGGTCTTCATTATCTCCACTTGACCAAAAAGCCCCAGATTCAAGAACATTTATCTCAAGGGTAATGCCAATTTGTGCCAGCATAGATTGAATAACCTGCGCCATAGTGGTGTAGGTCGTTTTATTAAGCGTATCTAATGCTAAAACAACATTTGTTTCACCTGATTCTGCCAACAAGGCTTTAGCTTTTTCCATGTTAGCCTCAGCAGCGATAAGATTAGCTGATCGGTTTCCGGCAAGACCAGGCGCAATGATGCCAGTTGAAGGTTCAGCAGCACCAAAATATGCGGCTTCTAGCAATGTTGGGACATCAACAGCGTGTTGAATAGCCTGCCTCAACTTTTGGTTTTTTAACTTGGGGTGATCTAGATTCATCCCTAGCCATACATAATAAAGTGATGGGTTTTCAACGAGATGCCCCCCATTTGGCACGTTTTCACGATAGCGCTGAACTGAGCCTAATGACACGCGAGTCAAATCCAATTCACCCGCATCAAAAGCAATTTCAGCTGTATTTTCATCATCAATAGGATAAATTTCTATATTATCCCAAGCTGGTTTAGCCCCTTGCCAATTAGGGTTACGTTTGAGAACGGTTTTTTCTTTAGGTGACCAGTTGGCTCTAACATATGGACCAGACTCGGCAACTGGGTCTGAACCAATTCTTCCTCCAGCAGCTTCAGTTGCGGATTTTGATACAATGTTGCCTGTAATATATGGAAGGGCAATAGACCATAATGGAGCAAAAGGTTCTTTTAAGACAATCGTGCCTTCACGCTCACCTGTTACCTCAACATGACTAAGTGGTCCCATGTCTGGTTTATTTGGGCTTTCCGTAGCATCGGCAATAATTCTCTCAAAACTATATTTGACATCAGTCGCAGTCATGGCGCCATGACCATTTGTAAATCCAATATCATTGCGAAGCGCAAACTTAATATGTGTTGCGTCCACCTGTTCAATCATTTCGGCAGCATCAAGTTGCCAATCCCACTCTCGACCAGGCTTATACTGGATAAGCTTATTATAAATTGAGGCATGAATTTCTTCCTCAACAACACCTACACTATGTGCTGGGTCCATATTGGGCGCATCACCATAGGCTCTTACTCTAAGAGTGTTGCTGTCCTGCGCCCATGCCTGTTTATAAAGCCCCATGGGCATGAGACTTGTAACACCTAACGCCGTTGAACTTTGAAGAAACTTTCTTCGACCTACAGATGCTTTGATCCATTCCATTTTCATCTTGTTCTCCCTGTTTTGATTAAAGAAGTCCACGGGGAATGGTTTGTTTCCATTCTTTGACAAGGACTTCGGATTTACCTGCGCCTTCTGTCGCGCGCAGTTCACGATGCAGATAGAAACTCTCATGGTCACAACGAATATGACTTGAGGTATCTATCTCAACTTCCCAATCATCTCTTTGATAGGAAAAATTCCATGTTACCTTCAAACTTGCACTTGAAGGGTCTTGAGGATGAATAGCATAGCGCATATGCACATGACTGCTGGTTATCATGCCATGGGCGCGATCTTTGGTTTGCCCAAAATCATCAAAACTTTCTTGAATGATAGTTCCATCCTCATCAACAGTATCTTTGGCCCAGCCATTGGCTTGGCGAAGGGTTATGGCAGAATCTGCGATGATCCGATCAATTGAAGCTGGATGCGCGGTGGGGATGGTATTATCGTTATGCCGAACAGGCAGGGTGAGGACGACTTCCTTTTCGTCAACCGTTATAACAACCGGGCGCGGTGATGGCCACACGATAGGCCAGTAGGATGTGGACAAGGCAAGCCTTAACCGATGGCCTGCCTTAAGCCTATGCGCACAGGTGTTAAGACAAAACTCAGCGTGATAAACCTCCCCGGGGATAAGTTCAGACGGGGTCTCATGGCTTTGCCAATGGGTTAGATTAAAGGGGCGATAAGTGATGCGTTGGGACACCCCCTTGTCATCTACCTCACATAGTCTGGCAACAATTTGCGCAACGGGTTGATCAACGGTGAAAGCGATCTTTAGGCGCGGCTGGCCAAAGATTTCTAAATCTTCAGATAGCGGCATATCAAAACAAGTTGATAGCGCATCATCTTGAGCCTGATCCCCGGGCAATTCATTATCATATCGCATTCCGGGGCAAAAATAACCACTTGCCATGCCAAGATGGGCAGGATTGCTGATCATTACTTTGTTCTGACCAGAGACAGAACCAAGGGTAGTGCCGTTAATATAAACATCCTCATCTTTGACATGGGGTGACGGCCATTCGGCTTCGGCAATCCACCGCCCCTTTGGCGGTGTCATCTGTCTTGTTGGCGGCATAAACTCTTTACAAAAGGCGCGATAATCAGGGAGTGTTTCCACGCCATTGTCTTTGCCTTTCAGCCAGCGATCAAACCAGTTCAAAACCTCAGAATGAAAATCCGCCGCGCCAAGTTTAGAAATATGCGGATACCGATGTTCCCATGGGCCAACCAAGGCCTTAGCCTGACCCATTAGATGTTCCGCAAGATATCCGGGGGTGTTGACATAGGCATCTGCCCAACCGGTTATGGCAAGAACCGGTATCGTGATCCGGCCCCAATCTTCGCAAACTGAACCATGCTTCCAATAATCATCACGAGTCTGATGACGAAGCCAAGTCGTGGTGAGGTCTGGCATATGTTCCATTCTGGCGATCCAATCTTCGCGCCAGTCTGGCCGCAATAATGGGTCGGCTGGCCGCGATAAATAGGCCAGCATTGTTGCCCCCCAATTGGCGTTGTCACTCAAAAGACAACCGCCCATATAATGAATATCATCGGCGTATCGATCGGTAGTTGACGCCACAGAGACAACGGCCTTTAGGGCTTCTGGTCTGCGGTAAGCCAGTTGCAGGCCGTTAAAACCGCCCCAGCTGATGCCAATGATACCAACCGTGCCGTTGCACCAATCTTGACTGGCAATCCATGCGAGGATAGCCTCACCGTCGTTTAGCTCTTGTTCAGAATATTCATCGTCAAATTGACCAAAACTATCACCCGTTCCGGCGATATCAACGCGCAGGCAGGCGTAGCCATGCTTGACAAAATGCGCGTGGGTGGTGGCATCTCTCTCAGCGGTGCCGTCACGCTTTCGGTAGGGCAAATATTCTAGGATCACGGGATGAGGAGCTGCCGCTTCAGGTAGCCACAAGCGCGCTGATAACCGCCTGCCATCTGGCAAATCAATCCAGACGGTATCATCAAAGTTACTAAGCGTTCTCATCACCATTCCTCATAATCTGATTATGAGGAAATTTTTTGAATTTACAAACTAAGCATTTTTATACATTAATAAGCTTTTGTAAGCAGTTATGCATAAACTTGAGAACCTTATTATGGATAAACACGACGATTTTTCAAAAAATTTGAAACTTCTATGTTCTCGTCATCACAGTATTGCACTAATTTGCCGTGATATTGGTATTAACCGCCAACAGTTTAATCGCTACCTGAACACAAGCGGCATGCCATCCGCACACAACCTGTATCGAATTGCTCGTTATTTTTCTGTTTCAGAGGAAGAGCTGTTGATGAGTCATCACGACTTTAGACAAAATTATCAGCCGAGGTCTAACACTAACATTCAAGGACCTATGCGTCATCTGGCGCCAGCTTTTCAATCTGAACCTAATATTCTTAGGCGCTATCTTGGCTTTTACTTCAGCCATTTTTGCTCACCAAGTTGGCCGGGGAAAATTATGCGTGCGCTGGTATGGCTTAGTGAAGAAGATGGATATGTTGTCTCTCATAGTTATGAGAGAGCTTACGATGATGACGCCAATATTCGCCAAAAGACAAGATACGCAGGTCTTGTGACTTATCGAGAAGGTCGAATTTATATTATTGAGAGAGCTTTCAGTGAAGATGCATTTCTATCTGAAACTATTTTGTTCACTGCTCAAAGACAAAAGGTTCAATACTTGCGGGGAATGACATTAGGGGTTGCTTCAAAACCTATTCTTGAGCCATATAGCTCTCCAACAATCTGGAAAAAAATTCCTGAAAAAATTAGTGCACGTGAAGCTATAACAGCAACGGGTATATTTGATGTGAACAGTAATCAGACTGATCCAATTGTTAGGGAGTTTCTCATTAATTCAGTCGATAAAGTGTCATTATAAAAAAAATTAATTTAGAGTTATAAGATTTTTCATTCTACCCATCTATCAAACCACCGCGATCCGAGACGCAACGCCCGACCCAATCTAGGCCCCACCCCCTGAGCAATATTGAATCCCCATCAGCAAATGCGTCAGTAACCCCCATGTGGGGTAAAATGAGGGGTTTTTATCAATGTTATAGATAATATGTAATTATAACATATGGTTATATAGGGTGTTTGGAATCCACCCCATCCGCCATTTTTCATTATCTTTAAATTTTATTATTTCTTGCCGTGATCTATTTATTCCTTGTTTTTATCGAATAATATTGGATCATCTGTACATAAAGGAGCTGGAACCGCTATTTTTCCCAATGCGGCACCCATTCGCCTTCAAGACGCAGCGAAATACCTGCGGCATCTTCTTCTAATTTAACTACGTGCAACTCACCTTTGTCGCCACCGTAAGTCTTACGAGCTTTGTCAAACTGCGCACAAACTAGACGCGTAGCTGGAGCCGCAGTCCCAGCATCATCGCAAGCTTCGACAATTAGTGCCAGATCTTTTTGGCACAGGTCCAGTGTGAAAGATGGATCGTAATGCCCAGCAAAGACTGATGGAGCATCATGATGCATGCACCAACTTTCGCTTGCCCCTATCTTTAGAGCTTCCCATAAGCGGGGCAAGTCCACCCCAGATTTTACTCCCATTACCATTGCTTCACCCATGGCAGTAGCGTGAATGGCCCAGAGTTGGTTGCTTGCTAGTTTGGTGATCGACCCGCTTCCGCTTGGCCCCATATAATGCATAGGTCCCATCAATTCCATTACGGGTCGAATACGCTCAATTGTTTCTTCGTCCCCACCTGCAAATTGTGTCATATTGCCGCTTCGCGCACCATCAACTGCACCTGTAACAGGTGCATCAACCGGCTGGACACCTTTGCTGGCAAGCTCTTTTCCAAGTGTTCGTGCCAGATTGGGTTGATTAGTTGTCATATCGACCCAGATTTGACCTGTTTTCATTGTCCCAAGAAGACCGTCTTGCCCGCGAACAACCTGTTCAATTTGTTTTGGGCCAAACACCATAGTAAAAACAATATCGGCATCCTTTGCTGCATCTGCCGGTGTTTCGGCCCAAATCGCCCCAAGAGCGAGATGCTCTTTAGCGCGCTCAGGGTTCAAATCACAAACTGTTAGTTTATGCCCACCCTTAATCAAGTTTAGAGCCGCTGGCCCACCCATTGTTCCAAGCCCAATAAAACTAATTTGCATCATATTTTTTCCTTAGGTTCGGCGAAAGAATGCCAGTTATTATTTATTAATAAAATGTAAGAGAGTGTCTTCAGTCGATTGGACTACGCCAAACTCGCCATGAAGATTTGCAAGGGTTACCGAATGTATTTGCTCGGCTGTGTGAAATACTCCATCTGGTCCAGTTGAATCGTAAGCCCAAACAGCATCCGACACATAGATCATATCAAATCCAAGGCTACTTGCAGAGCGTGCGGCCGATTCTGCACAATGATTGGCGGTTGCGCCACAAATGATTACACGCTGAATACCTGCGTCTTGCAAATCTGATAAAAGTGTAGTGCCGCAGAATGCGCTAGAAACATTTTTGATAATTACCTGCTCATCGCCCTTTGGGGCTGCGAAAGGCTGAACAGCAGACCCCGGTGCGCTTGGATGAAACGGATCGTTTCTATCTGTGCCATGGTGATGGATATGAACGATTTTTTCACCAGCCGCACGAAATTTTGACAACAATTGTTCGATATTATTTGATGCTTCTGGACATGATCGTGAGGCACCAGCCGCGTCCTCATAAGCGAGTGCCATTTGCACATCAATAACTAGGAGAGCAGTTTTCATTGAATTTAATCCTTGCATAGTTTCGCCTTAGCGGCTTTACGTTTCTCAAGAATATTTTTGACACGTTTGCCATATATTCGCACATTTATTTCATCACTGATGACACGTCCTTCTTGTTCATCATAGGTCATTATCGCTGTAATTCTTGGATGTGAACCAAACACTTCGGTGACACCATGCAAGGAATAACCTCCTCGGAATAATGTGAATGTTCCAGCCCCACGATCAAACTTTTGTGCGTGAGACATATCTCCAGCTAATAAGCGGTCAACAGCGGCACGATCCTCACTTTCGTCAGTTCGGGAGTTTGGTAGAAAAGTAAAATCACCACCTCTTTCTGAAGCTTTCAAAAGCAAAGTTACCGTACACTCAGTCGTATCATAATGCCATGCATGCCAACTGCCGGGGTGGAGTGCAACAATATTTAAGGCTTGAAATTCATCAGCACAATGATACAGGACTTTTTTCTTTTGCACTTGGCGAACAAAATCAGTTAGAAGCTCGGATTTATATAGCTGCTTGATCAACGTATTCTCTGGCACTTGGTCATCAGCTAATTGTGTTGCGATGTGAGTATATTCACGTCTTCGGGGATCATCCTCCGGCAGAGTTGGGTCAATTGCACCTTGATAGATATTTCGTTTTATTGTCAGCACCTCCGCATTTGGCAAGAGACCGTTAGTTTCATCTTCAAGGGCAGAAAGTGCATCAGGGCGAATAAAACCATCCAAATTGCACCAACCATGAACCTCCATCTGAGCTTGACATTTCTTCAAGAACGCTGTTCCTGAGCGCGAGTTTAGGTCATTAATTGGATAGCGGTGAAGATCGACAAGATTTAGAGCCATGTCTGTTTCAGCGCTCATATCTGATTCAGCGAATAGATGAGTTTTTGACATAATAATCTCCTCTGAAAAAGCTGCCTAACTTACAGCGCATTATTTTTTTAATCTAACTTTACTCAAAAGATAAATGATATTATTTTTCCTCATGAACATAAATAAATTATGGATAATATATGAAGCATAACCTTAATCTGAATTGGCTACGCACCTTTGATGCTGCTGCACGTCATCTCAGTTTCACTGCTGCAAGCTATGAACTCGGCTTAACTCAAACTGCTGTAAGCCAGCACATTAAGGCCCTAGAAGCTAAACTGGGGCAAAACCTTTTCATCCGCTATCCAAAAAGTTTGCAGTTAACAGATATTGGTCAAGCTTATTTAATTTCAGTTCGCAATGCCCTTGAACATATAGAGTTTTCAACGAGTGGACTATTTGGGCCTGAGTTAGAAGTGACCATTGTGGTGAGGGCATCTGCAGCAATGATCATCTGGCTTTCTTCTAAGATTTTTGACTTCCAGAATGAAAATCCACATATTGGGGTCAAGTTTGTAACGTCACTATGGCAAAATAAGTTAGAAAAACATCCCGTCGATGTTGATATCTTGCTAGCCTCAAAAAATCAAACTGACCAACGTATGATTAAGCTTTCAGATGAGAAAATTGTTCCTGTTTGCGGCATCCAAACATCAAAGAAAATTTTCGAGCCATCAGATTTAATAAAATATAACCCTATTCATATTATGGGTTTTGATGATCATTGGGCCCGTTATTTAACTGCTAACGGGCTCCCAACTAATGCCCGAAACCCACTTCTTTTTGTTGATACCTCTGTGGCAGCGTGTGAATTGGTTGCTGCTGAGAACGGATGTGCTATTATGATCGAGAGGTTTGCTCAACAAGCGATCAAAACAGGAAGACCAATCAAAATTGTTGGTGATCCAGTTGCAACCGATCAGTCACATTATCTCGTCCAAAGAAATATAAATCCATCCGAGAAATACGCATCATTGGCATTTTGCAAATGGCTATCATCATGTATTAAATGATTATTCTATTACCAATATCTTACCACCACGATCCGAGACGCAGCGCCCGACTCAATCTAGGCCCCACCCCCTGAGGCATCTTGAATCCCAATCAGCAAACTCTCACAGTAACCCCTATGTCGAACATATACTGGGGACATGCTTCAAGTTTTTAAACTTATGAAATAACTTTGAACTAAGTCATAGTATCATAAAGGAGTTTATTCAAGCACTACGGTAGAGTTTGGTCATAACAAACTCTTTGTGGCCTAGGGCTTCTGCGGCGGTGGCCCGGCCATTGGCGGTGCGTCTAATCATCTCAATCAGCGCATCACCTGCCTGATCAATGGTTATCTCACGCCTTAGGATACCGGACACATCCAAATCCACATGCTCGCTCATGGTGCGTACCGTTCTTGGGTTGCCTGTGATCTTAATAACCGGAACAATCGGGTTGCCCACGACATTGCCCTGTCCTGTTGGGAAGGTATGCACAACATAGCCTGCCGCCCCCATCAGCGTCACACATTCCGCCGCCGCCGATGAGGTGTCCATGAAATACAGCCCTGCCCCTTTTTTAGGGTCTTCCGCTGGCCCAAGCGCATCAATATAGGTGCTGGTGCGGCCAATCTTCTCCAGATTGCCAAGCGCCTTTTCCTCAATCGTCGTCAAGCCGCCTTCGATATTCCCCTTCGTCGGCTGTGACTCTGATAAATCAGAGGTCTTGAACGGCTCAATCACCTCATCCTGATAGGCCTGCCAGATAGCCATGAACTTCTTCGCCGCCTCGGGGTTGGCCGCACGCGCCTCACATAAGTGTTCCGCTCCCGTGATCTCAGAGGTCTCACCAAACACCCCATAAATCCCCTTCGGCAACAGCTTATCATACATATTGCCAACCGTTGGGCATGAGGACAAACCCGTGGTCGTGTCTGACTCCCCACATTTTGTTGATACCCATAGCGCGCTCATATCACATTCTTCACGCTGATATTCACTGGTCATATGAACAAACTCTTTCGCCGCCCGTGATGCGGCGGCAATGGTGTTGATATCCCCGTTTTGTTCAATCGAAAACCCAACCACAGGCTTGCCCGTCTTGGCAATCCCATCAACAATCCGCTTCGTCCATCCCGGCTCAATCCCGATCACCACGCATGCCGCCACATTCGGGTTGCTGCCAGTGCCGATCATCGTCCGGAAATGCAACTCTAGGTCTTCCCCAAACTGAAGACGACCATAAGCATGCGGAAGCGCCATGGTCCCTTTGATATTGTTCGCTACCGCCTCGCACGCCGCGTTGGAGATATCATCAACCGGAAGGATCACAACATGATTGCGCACCCCAACACGGCCATTCTCGCGAACATAGCCCATAAATCCGTTGTTCATTGCGTTCATCATCTTCTCCTTACCAGCGCTTTGTTTTTAAATTCTGTACATGAATATGATCACCCTTCGCCGCAGGCGCGATGATCTTTCCAATGTCCTGACCGTATTTGATCACCGTATCGCCGGCAGAAAAATCCTGAAGACCCACCTTATGACCAATCGGAACATCATGATTGACCTTCAGACGAAAATCGCTGTTGTCTTCTGTCACCACACAAAGCATCTCTGTGCCAGCTGCTAAATCTTCAACAACAACAACACCAACATTGTCACCTTTATGATGAACCAGCAAATGAGGTTTTGCCATGTTAATTCCTTTCAACGTGTTAAGCATGTTTCATATTTTTAGTATAATTTTTGGGGCGGCGGTTTCCCCTGCCCTGATATCCAAAAAGGCCTGCTGGCCATCGGCTAGCGGTCTTTCCTCAATCCAATCAAGGGCTCCAAGGCTTCCTTCAAACAAGGCTGATGCCGTATCTTTGAAATCATCCGCCGTATAAGTATAAGTTCCAATAAATGTGATCTCTTGCAAGGTCAAACGGCGCACATCAATGCCGCCAGAGGCACTACCAAGACCGATATGCATAATCACACCACCCGGGCAAACCGAGGACGAGGCAAGCGCGCGCGTAGCCTCAAATCCAACACCATCAACCACAAGATCAAAATTGCCTTCATTGTTAAGATCATCAGGATGAACAACATGAAAGCCAGCAGATTGCTTGAGATACATTGCCCTTAACGCATTGGGCTCAACCAAGGTAATGGATTGAAACCCTTGGGCTTTTAAGCATAAATCAGCCCCTACCCCGATAGCGCCGCCTCCGACTACCAATACACGCGCATCGGCTGGAGCCACATTCAGACGCGCCTTACCAAGACGTACAGCGTGCCAACCACACGCCAAAGGTTCTGTCAAAGCGGCCTTGTTTAGCGGCACATGATCTGGAACGGTGATTAGATTTGCTTCTGGCATAGCCAACCATTCTGCAAAGCCACCTTCACGCGGCGGCATTGAGATAATTTGCCGTGACTGGCACAGGTTATCATGACCAGAAACACAAAACCGGCAAACCCCGCAAGTCACCAAAGGATTAATCGTCACACGCCGACCATCGGTGGTAACACCAGCAACCTCATGACCAAGGATAAGCGGCGCTGGCCGTCGGTCATCATGACCAAGAAAGGCGTGCATATCTGACCCACAAATCCCTGCGCTATCAATTTTTATCAACACATCACCTGGCTGAACTAATGGTTCTGGAACATCGCGGTGATCAAGATGATGAGGGGCGGTATATACAAGAGCTTTCATTTTGCCGTAAAGCCTCCGTCCACCATAAGCACTTGACCCGTTACATAAGACGATGCCTCAGAACACAAAAACAACAAAGGGCCTTTGATATCTTCAAGCGCACCATTTCGCCCTATACAAGTCTGGGCGGCGTTTCTGGCGGCACGTTCCGCGTCATTGAATACTGGCGCGGTAAGCTCAGTTGGAAAAAAACCGGGGCCAATAGCGTTAGCATTTATGCCGTCACTCGACCATGACTCTGCCATCGCACGGGTCAATTGACCAATACCCCCTTTTGACGCCCCATAGGCAATACCCCCAGGGAAAGCACGTGTTGTCTGAAGCGAAGCAAAATTCACAATCCGCCCCCATTGTTTTTCTTTCATTGCAGGGACAAAATGCTGACTTAAAAAAAAGGGCACACTTAAATTAATCCAAATCGTTTCGTCCCAACCTTTGGCGGTTACCGCATCCGCCTCTTGACGATGGTTCACCCCTGCTGCATGAATAACAATGTCAGGTGCCCCAAAAATAGCAGAAACCTTTTCAGCAAGCCTGGCCAAACCTGTGCGATCCATCAAATCATGGCAAACATATCCTGACGCACCACCCATGGTGTTCTGCCATTCAGTCAACGCCTGTTCACGACGCGCCACCCCGACAACTTTTGCTCCGGCCTCAGCCAGAGTGGTAGCAACATAACGACCAAGCCCTGAACTTGCCCCGGTGACACAAGCCACACGGCCAGAAACGCTAAACAAAGAGGCGTGTTGTGAGGTCATTTTATTCCTTAGCGGTGAGGTCAAAATTCTCTCCAGGGAAATATTTTGCCAGTCTGATATCAGCGGTTCTGGCATGCCCCTCCATGCCTTCTAACCGTGAGATTCGCGCCGTTGCCAGACCAACAGATTTCATGCCATCACGCGTGGCGCGTTGCCATGTCACGATTTTCATATATTTGTGGACCGATAATCCGCCAGTATAAGTCGCCGCCCCAGATGTCGGCAGGACATGATTTGGTCCTGATGCCTTATCACCGAAGGCAACCGTTGTTTCTTCACCCAGAAACAATGAGCCATAAGAGGTCAAGCGATCTTTCCACCAATCCAAATCCACAGCTTGAACGGTAAGATGTTCAGGCGCATAGTGATCAGAAGTTGCGGCCATCTCTTCGCGATTGTCGCAGAGGATTACCTCAGCGTAATCACGCCACGCGGCTTCGGCGTTAACGCGATTTATTTCTGGAAGATCGGCAATCAATGAGGGCACGAGATCAAGAACCTTTTTTGCCAAGGCGCTATCATCCGTTACCAACCACACAGGGGAATTATAACCATGTTCGGCCTGCCCCACCAAATCAGAGGCAACGATATCCGGATCTGCAGTTTTATCGGCAAGAATAAGGCTGTCAGTTGGGCCAGCAATCATATCAATCCCAACACGGCCAAATAAAATGCGCTTGGCTTCGGCAACAAATTGATTTCCGGGGCCAACCAGAATATTCGCTTTAGGAAGATCAAACAGACCAAAGGTCATGGCGGCAATGCCTTGCACCCCACCCATGGCGAGAATGGAATCCGCCCCACAAAGATCAGCCGCATAAATTATGGCAGGTGCAATACCAATGTCGGGGCGTGGCGGTGAACAGGCCGTGATATGACGGCATCCCGCAACTTTCGCCGTGGTAACTGTCATAATGGCGCTAGCGATATGGCTATATCGCCCCCCCGGAATATAACATCCTGCGGCGTCAACCGGAATGGTTTTTTGCCCTGCGATTAACCCTGGAACAATTTCTATCTCAACATCGTGCAAGGTGCTTCGCTGGATTTCTGCGAAGCGGCGAATATTGTTATGCGCGAACATAATATCTTGTTTGATTTTTTCAGGAACAAGGGCTTTGGCGGCCTCAATTTCTTTTCGCGTTAGCAGAATATTTCCTTCATATTTGTCAAACTTTGCAGCGTATTCTAGCGCCTTGGAGTCTCCACCTGTCTCAATGTCATTGAGAATTTCCTGAACCGTTTTCTGAACATCGGCGGAATCTGTGGTGGAGGTTAGGATTGCTTTTTTAAGATATGTAATACTCATGTCAAAACCGTAATAAATTTATTGATAAATTTCAGGAAGCAAAATGGTTGATAACTGGGGGATAAACGCCAGAAGAAGAACAACGATCAGCATAAATAAGACAAAGGGGATGGCGCGTGCAGCAATTTTCAAAATGGACTCACCCGTTAAACCCGAAACCACAAACAGATTTAACCCCAAAGGCGGTGTAATAAACCCAACCCCAAGAGAGGTGATCATTAGGATACAAAATTGAATCTCATTCATCCCAATGCTATCCGCAAGGGGTTTTAAGATAGGGGCAAGGATAACTATATTTGGCGTTGCTTCCATCACACATCCAGCGATAATCAAAATCATGATCATCAATAGGATCAGCAAAGTCGGATCACTGGTTAAAGAAGTTACCGAGGCCACAAAACCTTGCGGAACACCCAGGATAGCCAAAACTTGTGCAAGGGGTAGAGAAAAAGCAATGATAGGCAAAATGACCCCATTGACCTTAGCTGAGCTAATTAACATATCGGGAAAGTCAGACAGTTTTAGTGTCCCAATAATAAAGCCAAGAATGATGGTGACCACAACGGCGGTAGCCCCAGCTTCAGTCGGCGTCAAAGAGCCTGAAAAAATCCCGTAAAAGATAATCCCCGGAACAATAAAAGCATACCAACCAGAGGCAATCGCTTGCCTTAGATTACGCCACCATTCCGCAAAACCAATATTGCCACCACTTTCATAAAGAAAAATCCGGTTCATCACAATGTTAGTAACCAAAATTGACAGCAAGATAATGAATCCGGGGATCAATGCCGCCATAAACAATACCGAAGCCGATATCCCAAGCACCAATCCGATGATGATATACGCGATTGAAGGGGGTATCAAAATCCCCGTACAAGCCCCGGCCGCAACCAAAGCGCATGCATAAGGCCTTGGATAACCACTTTCTACAAGGCGGGCTATGGTCATGCGCCCAACCGCCGCCGCTCCAGCCGCATCAGACCCAGAGATAGAAGAAAACATCCCACAAACCAATACCGTCGCAGAACCAAACCCACCACGAGTCCAGCATGTCAACGCATCTGCAACATCAAGGAACTTTCGGCTCAAACCTGTTCTAACCAAAACATCCCCTGTCAGAATAAATAGCGGTACGGCAGTCAGGGCAAAAGCATCAATCCCATCAAACAGGCTCTCACCCACCAAGGACAGAGGCAATGCCCCTGACATTAAAAGCATGGTGATAGCCGCCGCACCAATTGATACCCATATCGGAACAGCCAAGATGCAAAGAACCACAAAAATGATAATGGGAATATAAAAATCCCACCCAAGACTAATAGATTGATTTTGCATATAATTAAAAAGCATTATTTGAACCAATCAATCAAACAAAGTTGCGCCTTCAAAAGGCGGCTTGCCTTGACGCAAAAGAGAGATATCGCGGATCAGCGATTGTACAAGACGGACAATAATAAGGGTAAAGCCAAGCGGAACAGCCATCAAAAACCATACCATTGATACCCTTAAGCCATGGCTAACAGAGCCAAACTTGGCGGATACCATAACTGTTTCAAATGACCAGTAAAGCGCGACGCAAGCCACCAACATCGCAATAATATCGCCAAAAATATATAAAATTGCTTTAATGCGGACATTGACATAATACATTAACACATCAATGCGGATATGCGCGCGATCCTTGAACGCCGCCGCCGCCCCTATCCATGCTAAATAAATAAAGGAATAACGAACAATTTCTTCACCCCAAATGGATGAATATGAAAATATTTCACGGCGCAACACCTCAATCGCCATCGTGCTTACAAGCATCATGTAGAAGATAAGCAAAAGCCATCTTTCGGCATTCTGATCGAGCGTTTTGAGAATTTTAATGAACATAGTTTTAGTAAGGCCAGTCGAAATAATCGGGATAAAATAAACCAAAAAGAACGGATAACATAAAGGATAAACCGGCACCTTAAATAAAGATGCCGGTTGAAAAAAGGTTTAGGCGTCGTGAACGTAGTAACGGCTCATGGTGTTAGCCGCTTCATTCAGACGATCAAACGCCGCCATAGAGCCTGCGAGTTCTTTTTTGAACTCATCCCACTCTGAACGCTGATGGCCACCTGTTTCACGCCATTCAGCCAACTGATCACTGGAAAGCGAATGGAATTCCACCCCTGACTTACGCAGTTCAGCCATGGCAAAGCTTCTGGCAGATGGCACTTTTGCAAGGTTCTGCTGAGTTGTAACTTCACCAGCAAACTCAATGCCTTCCTGCACATCACTAGGAAGCGAATTAAACCATTCGAGGTTCATGGAGTAAACTTGTGCATCAGGAACAGCCTGAGTAAAGGTAACATGGCTCAAGATGTCCTTGAAGCCAAACACATAAAGTGCACCAACCGATGGATCAAGCGCATCAGCAACACCCTGTTTAATGGCAGAAGGTGTCTCACCCCATGCAACAGGAGTTGGGTTAGCCCCAACCAAACGATAATATTGCTGAAGCATTTTTGAACCCGGAACGCGGAACTTTACGCCGCTTAGGTCACTTGGTGAAATCACTGGGCCTGGGCCACCTTTTCGGATGGCAACAACACGCGGATCAATCACAACATAGAAAAGAGACTTAAAGCCATTTGCTTCGACTTTTGGATGAACTTCTTTTTTCCACGCATCAGAAGAAACAAGGTTGGTAAAGCTTTGGTTTGAACCACAAAAATACGGCAGATTGATTAAATCTACGGCAGAGGCAAACGGAGCAAAGTTTGAAAGCGAATGTTGCGCTGCTTGAATCGTGCCCGTCTGAACTTTCTGGGCAAGCGCGCCACCAGCGCCAAGCTGACCACCCGGGGCAAGTTTCACATAAACCTTACCATTGGTTGAGTTTTGAATGTTTTCTTTCAGGTCAAGCTGAAGAATAGGATAGCTGCGTGATGCACCAATGATATAAGCGGTTGCCACGGTCATGATGTGATCTGCGGCTTTTTCACGTTCAGTTTCTTCAGCGGCGGTTTGGGCGGCGGCTTCTTGTGACCACAGAACTCCACTAGCACCAGCAACAACGGCAGCCGTAAAGCTACCCTTGCCAACTAATTCGAGGAAATTACGGCGCTCTGCCGATTTTAGATCATTATCTCTTTTTGTCATTATGTAGGTTCTCCCTAACAGTAATTGAAATAAGGCTAGTTACTGAGGCTTCTTATTTTCACTTCTCATCATCATGACAGCAAAACTGATCACCGCACCAAAAAGCAGCAATGCTTCACCAACATCACTTAAAAATGGGGATGACCAAATTGCACCAGCGACTATGTTGATAATAAAAATTATCAGAAAAAAGCCCGACAAATACATTTACAAACCTCAATTGATTTTCAGTTGTTTTAACAGTAAAACATTAATGTAAACGCTTACATTTACCCTTTTACATTGATTTATGTAATAATGCAAGCTTATTTAACAATTAACATTAACAATATTACCTTACCCCCCTAAGAAAGTGCGGTGCGCATGACAAAAAGAGAACAGCAGAAAAAAGTGGCAACGCTAACGGATGTTTCAACCAGAGCAAAGGTTTCTACCGCAACAGTATCCAGATGCTTAAACTCCCCCGAACAGGTTGACCCCAAAACCCGTGAACGGGTGATGTTAGCAGTAGAAGAGCTGTCATATACACCCAATTACGGCGCAAAAATTATGGCGCAGAGACGCTCAAATACTGTGGGAGCGGTGATACCAACCATGGAAAACGCTATTTTTGCAAGAGGCCTTCAAGCCTTTCAAGAAGAATTAAGTTTACATGGATTTACCCTTCTTGTGGCAAGTTCATCTTATCAACCCGATATCGAAGAAGAGCAAATCCGAAACTTGGTCGCCAGAGGGGCAGAAGCCCTATTGTTAATTGGCTATCACCGCAATGACCGAATTTACCGGTTTTTAGTAAACCGGCAGCTGCCTTATGTTGTGACATGGGCTTTTGATCAGAATCAAGATCACCTGTCTGTTGGTTTTAACAACCAAATGGCAATGGAAACCCTTACCGAAACGGTGCTTGATCTTGGGCATAAGGATATAGGATTAATCCTTGCCGATACGGCCTATAATGACCGCTCACGCGCAAGGTTGATTGGAATAAAAGAAGTGATGAAAAGATATCACATTGATGAAAGTCACCTGCAAATTATAGAAACTCCATATGCCATCGAAAGTGGCGCTATGGCTTTTGAGACATTAATGAAAGCCAGCGTTAAACCGACTGTGGTCATGTGCGGTAACGATGTATTGGCGGTTGGCGCGCTCAATAAAGCTAAAGACATGGGACTTAGCGTGCCGGAAGATGTGTCCATCACAGGCTTTGACGATATTGAACTGGCCAGTGTTACCACCCCCAAATTGACCACAGTTCATGTGCCACATCGCAAAATGGGCAAGATTTCTGCGCAAACCTTGGTGAATTTGATTGCTTACAACGAAACGACAGCAAAAAGCGAAGAGCTCAGCACCTATGTTTGTTTGCGTGACACCTTGGGCAAAAACACGCGACAACACCTATTTACAAAATCAAAAACCACATAACCTTATATTCACATACTAAATTGATCTCGCGTGAATAGCACCCCGTTAGGCAAAAGAGATTGCAGATCATCAAGCATGGCGTCTGTGCGCGTGGGCGCGTGATGGGTTATCATCATACTGGCGATATCGGCATTTTCAAAAACCCTTACCCCTTGTTCAATAGAAGAATGCCCCCATCTGGCCTTTCGGCCTAATTCCGCATCTGTAAACATTCCTTCCCAAACCACCATATCAGCGCCTTGGGTAAATGCAGTGATGGCGTCACATTGCGTCTCATGAAACTCATGGTCACATATATAAAAGAACTTTTTATGGCCATGCGTAATGCTTTACCCATAACTGCAGCCTGGATGTGCCAAGGCGAGCCAATCAAGCTGGAAATCAGGTGCAAAACACGCTTTGGTGAAGGTAATATCCTTGAACTGAATATGCGGAGTCTTGCTCAGCATATCCATTGGAAAATATTGCCCTGAAAAATAGGTGTTTGTTGTGCGCCGCAAGTGATCCCCCCTCACAAGAGCAGTGCTGAATGTTACCTGATGACCTTTATCAAAAAGGCCATCGTGAAAATCCAGGCCTTGGATATAGTCATGGTGGAAATGGCTGTAAAGGATAAGCTTGGTAATATCCTTACCTGCAAAGGCTAGGTTTTGAAACCCTGTACCGGTGTCAAAAACAATTTTATACCCCTTGAAACTTAGCTCAAAGCAAGTGGTATTAACGCCATATTTTTGTGTGTTTGGTGACGCCGTTGCAATAGAGCCCCGACACCCATGAACGGTTACCTTCATCACTCACCCTGACTTCAAACATCATAATAGAAATAAAGTTATTTATATTATTACAATATGTTATATCGGTTAAATAAGACAAAATGTTAATTTTAATTACCTAAGATCAAGCTCTATATCAGCAAAAGCATAAGGTGTAATTCCGTTTCTATTTGGCGCAATTTGTCTTAAGCTTTTCGGATAAGATCAGGAGGCAGAGATATGCTTGACCGATTAATAGAACGCTTGAAATCTGCGGCGGTGTCAGATCATTCCCAACCTCCTGCGGATTTGGCAATCGTATCACTTTTGACAGAATATGTTCAGCATCTGAAAGCAAACCACTCTGCTAGGCCAATGTTTGAAGACGACAATGTGATCCTCTTTGAAGATGATCATATTTCTATCTGGTTCTGCCGATTTCAACCTAAGGTAAAGGTTCCGCCACATAATCATATGATGACCGCCATGATTGGGGTCTATGACGGCATTGAGGAAAACGCCCTGTATGACGCAAATGATCAGGGCAATCTGACGCCTCGACAGATAAAGCACGTTCATGCTGGCGAGGTGTTACGCATTGCCCCTGATGAAATTCACGGCGTGACTTGTGTCAGCGACCACCCTTCTGAAGCGATCCATGTGTATTTAGGTCCATTAACGCGCGTTGACCGAAATTTATATGATGTGGAACATGGCACTGTGCTTAGCTTTACCGATGAAAATTACAAAACCCTTAGCAAGACTTTGAATTAATTCTATCACCTCACATCAAAAGGAGACCAAAATGCCTTCAATTACAAAACTTCATGAGGCCATGATTGATAAACCTGAAACAAGTGATCTGGATGGTTGGGTTGTTGTCGATGGCGCGCCAACAATGAAAACATGGGCGTTGCATAAAAATAACGACGGCACCATGTTATCCGGTATCTGGGAAGCTACCCCAGGCACTTATCACGCCACTTATACCGCTTATGAGTTTGTGCATATGCTCAAAGGTAAAATTGTCATTACCCCTGATGGCGGGGAACCTGTCACAGTTCAGGCGGGCGATGCCTTTGTGGTTGAGAGTGATTTCAAAGGAACATGGAAAATCGAGGAAGCTGTGCGAAAGCATTTCGATTTCAAATTATAAAACCTATAAAATATGGATAACGCCGTGATAGGCGTTATCCTTTCCCATATCACAGCACTATTTCTGAAAAGAAAAGCGAGCTTGAATAGGTGATAATTGCGCCTTTCCAAGGATATAATCTGCTGCCTTTGCAGCGATCATCTGGGTGGGGGCATTAAGATTAGCACTCGTAATTTTTGGCATCACTGAAGCGTCAACCACGCGCAGACCTTCAACCCCATGAACACGCAACTGGGCATCTACCACCGCCATATCATCATGCCCCATGCGGCAAGTGCCACAAGGATGGTAATCCGTTTCAACAATATTGCGAATAGACGCAATAATCTCAGCGTCACTTTGGATATGATTACCCGGGGTGGTTTCAGGGCCGCGAAACTCATCAAAAATGGGTTGGGAAAACAGCTCACGCGCTTTCTTCACACCTTCAAGCATTTCGCGCATATCATCCGGATGGCTGAGATAATTAAACGAGATCAGTGGTTTGCCGCGTATATCATCACGATTTAGTAACACTCGCCCACGGCTTTTGGGCCTCAACTGGTCAACATGAACAGCGAAAGCTTGTCTAGGCTGAACGTTATCATTCACCACATCAAACCCTACCGGGGTAAAGTGATATTGAATATTAGGATAAGCCACCTGATCATTGCTGCGAATGAGACCGCCTGCCTCCCAGATGTTGCTGGTTGCCATACCATCTTTTCGTATGATCCAGCGAAGCCCTACCGCTAGCTTATTAATAGGATTGCCAATATTGTGAATTGGGTAATTTTTCTTACAGTCCCATTGCAAGATCGTCGTGGCATGATCTTGCAGATTTTGCCCCACACCCGGCAAATGAACTAATGGGGTTATCCCCCTTTCACGCAGATAATCTGTCGATCCTATGCCAGATAACATTAATAATTGGGGTGAGTTGATTGCCCCACCTGATAAAATGACTTCACGCCGTGCTTGAACCTTATACGCTTTTCCCTTGCGTTCATATTCTAGCCCAGTCACCCGATTTCCCCTAAGAGTAAGCCGTGACACTAGGGCGTTAGTTTCTAGGGTTAAATTGCCTCGGCGTAAAGCGGGATGCAAGTGTGCTACCGCGGCACTACAGCGCTTACCATTCCACCGGGTCGCATCAATTCGGGAAACCCCTTCTTGGTGAAATCCGTTCAAATCGTCAGAAATTCCCTGGCCTGATTGCTCTCCTGCTACAAGAAAGGCATCAATTAGGGGGCTTTCAAGTTTTCCGCGTGTAACGCCTAATGGGCCGCTATCGCCGCGCCATTCATCACCACCTCTATCCGAAGTTTCTCCAGCTTTGAAATAAGGTAAACAATGCTCAAACCGCCACTCATCCAGACCAAACTCATCTGCCCAATGATCAAAATCCAAAGGATGACCACGCATATAAACCATAGAATTGATAGATGATGATCCCCCAACAACCCGCCCACGCGGCGTAGGAACAGAACGGCCATCTAACGTTGGTTCAGGCGCAGATTCATAATTCCAATTGATCTTTTTGTCCTTATAAGCGCGATAAACTCCTGCCGGAATATGAATCATCAAATTGCGATCCATCTTACCAGCCTCAAGTATTAGCACCTGATATTTGCCATCACGGCTAAGGGCGTTTGCCAGAACACATCCGGCTGAACCTGCACCAACAATCACATAATCATATTCAGATGTTTCGGTCATTTTATCCTATTGGGGAAAGAATAATTGGCCAATAAAGTCTAGTCTTACCTTGGCAAATATTCCACCTGTAATTTTAAGATTTGGTAATATGCGTATAACATACACCGTTACCGTCTTTATCTATTCTTTATCCATAGATTTCCGGACCAGTTTCAAAACCGCAAACAGCAATATAGCAATCACCGGAACCGAGATGGCAAGAATGGTATCCCTATCCAGATGAAGATATTCTGTTTTTACCCCTTTGAGCAGATAGGATAATAAACTGACAAGATAATAGGTAATCGCCGCAATAGACAGCAACTCAACAATTTCTTGAAGCCTTAATTGCTGTTTAGCTCGATTTTCCATTGAGGAAAGAAGGGCGTTATTTTGAATCTGGATTTGCATTTCAATTCGGGTCCTAAGGAGCGTGTTGCTGCGCTGAGCGCGAAGCCCAACATCCTCAAGACGGCTTTGAAAAGCAAAACAAGTTCGCACCGCAGGAACCAGTCGCCGTTCTAGGAATTGTGCTATGGTTTGAAAATTGTCTATCCTTGTTTCACGCAATTCTTTTATCCGGCTTCTCACCAAGGCATCATATGCCTTAGTCGCGGCTAAACGGTATGAGGTTAAGGCAGATATTTTTTCTATTTTTGCGGTGACATTAGTAATCTGGATTAACTGATGCTGTAACACCTCTGTTGGTTCGGTGTTGCCAATATGCCCCATTTCTTTGCTGATCTGGGAAAGTAAGTTTTCGGTTTTTGTCAGTTGAGGTTTAATCTCATTGACCATAGGCAGGGAAATCATGGCAAAATGGCGATAGGTTTCAATTTCTAAAAGCCGCTGAATCAAGCGGCCTGTTCTCTGCTCACTAAGACCCAGATTTTGTACAAGCACCCGTGTGAAGGCAAACTCGCCCTTTTGATGCGGTTCTAATTTCATAGAACAGTAAACCCTCGCCCCGTGATCCGCGACAAAACTCCCTGCAAAATTGTCATGTTGAAAATAGGTTTCTAAATCTGCAGGCAAAAGAGAACGGTGATCAGCAGACATTTCAATCCATGTTGCAACAATTAAATCACCCGGAAAAAGAGCCACCACATCTTTGGGTATTTTGGTAACGCCATCCGCAGGAAAATAATCAGGTTTTCTGCCTTTCTTTTGGACGGCATTAGTAAAAATTATCGCAAGGCTTGCAAATTCAGAATGCCTTTCATAGCGATAAATAATGCCCTTTTCTTCATACATAAAAAACCGAGGTGGCGAAGTGGGCAGATCAGACGGCATTGATGCCTCTGCCCATCCGTAACTCTGGCGCATTATATCAACCACAAAAGACCATTCTTTTTCTGTGGATTGTTCACCCGTTTGAAAAGCAAAATAAAATACCCTCTGATTTACCCCCAGCGTCAGATATGGCCGTGCGTGCAATTCTGCATCGATAACATCTTGTATCGTTTGGTTAGGTAAATTGTTCAATGTATCCCTTTATGCCTCATAAGTTAGGGGTTTGCGCTTTTCGTCACTGTTTCATTGCGTTAAAGTTAGTTTGAATAACCATCATTTCCATAGCATGATGAGAAGATGATCACCAGATGGCAAAACTAAACCCAATCCCTGAATGTCCCAATCGTTCGCTTTTGAAAATCGACCATATTGTTATTGGTGCCAGTTCATTATCTGCTGGCAAACAAGAGCTTGAGCCTAAACTTGGCGTTAATTTACCTATGGGTGGCAAACATCAACTGGTCAGCACCCATAATTGTGTGTTGCAATCCGGTAATGATACTTATCTTGAGCTTATCGCCATTGACCCCGATGCTCCTACCCCATCACGGCGCCGCTGGTTTAGTCTTGATGAAGAAAATACCATCACACGGCTAGCCAAAAGACCACGGGCCTTAACTTGGGTTGTTAGCACAGATGATCTGGATAAACAGGTTGCCGAAAGCCCTATTGATCTGGGGGAAATTCTGGATTTAAGCCGCGATGACCTAAATTGGCGTTTGACTGTCCCCCGTGATGGAAGCCTGCCCGAAGGTGGGCTTATCCCCTCATTTATTTCATGGCCAAAAGGCCAAAGCCCTGCGCCGCGAATGGCTGATCATGGGTTACGCTTAAATCGTGTAACCATTACCCATCCTGATCCAAACAAATTGATGGATATCATGGAAGCTCTAAATATCGCGCATTTGGCAGATATTCATAAAGGTGAAGCTGGGCTATGGTTTTCTATCACTTCCCCTAAAGGCGATGTTGTTATTGATTAAAATGTGCCCTAAGCGCTTTCGCATGATTGCTTTTCAGCCATGAAGGATTTATCAATGAGGTTGGGGTTTAGTCGTTTTTACTAATAGGTACTCATGTTTTTCAAACGGTTTTGTCAGGGGCTAAGTTTTCTTTTGGTAATGGCTTGTCCAGCTTTTGGTCATAGCCACCCGTCACTAGACCCCTCGCATCTGATTGGGTCAGGTATCCTTCAGATTTATTGGGCTAAAGTTTATACTATCAGCCATTATCAGATTACCAGCTCTAGCCCCTATCAAGATACCACTGTTCTTACTTTTGATTATCTCCGCAGCGTACCAAAAGATAAGACAATTCAAGCCTCACTTGATGAGTTTGCGCGTTATTCCAACATAACCGAAGATAAAAAATTACGCTGGATGGGTTATCTGAATATCGCCTTAACTGATATGGCAGATGGTGATCATGCTGAAATTTGGCGCAATTCTGATGGAAGTATTACTTTTTATACGCGTGATCAAACATCGCATCGTTTTGATGATGCTGAGTTTGCCAAAGTGTTTATGAATATTTGGCTTGGCGAAGACACCAATTACCCGGAATTGAGACAAGTATTACTAGGCCGATAGACAGAGAAAAAGCCAAGGATGATTTCTGCTATTGTTTTCCCTTAACCCTAAGCTTATGGTTGTATGCAAATAAATAAAAAGCAGATTTTTCATTAATTAAACATATTAATATTATTATTTAACTTATTGTTTAAATAGAATTAATTAAGGAGATTTATAATGCGGATGAATACACTTGGCAGGACTGATATTTCGGTTTCTGCCCTTTGCCTTGGCAGTATGACATGGGGAACACAGAACACCGAAGCCGAAGGTCACGCCCAAATTGATATGGCGCTAGATCATGGGCTTAATTTTATTGATACCGCTGAGATGTATCCCGTTAATCCTTTATCCAAAGAAACCCAGGGCGATACCGAACGCGTACTTGGCTCATGGGTAAAAGCCTCTGGTCGCCGCAAGGATGTGGTGATAGCCACCAAAGTAAGCGGCGAAGGGTTAAAATATGTTCGAAACGGAGCGCCAATATCCTCATCGACCATCCGTACCGCGCTTGATGCCTCTTTAACCTCACTGCAAACAGATTATGTTGATCTTTATCAACTGCACTGGCCAAACCGTGGATCATATATGTTTCGCCAGAATTGGAGCTTTGACCCAAGTCACCAAGACACCGCTGAAACCGATGATCATATGCTAGATGTATTGACCTGCCTTGACGAGCTGATCAAAGCAGGAAAAATCCGTGCCATCGGGCTTTCCAATGAAAGCTGCTGGGGAACTATGCGGTGGTTACAAATGGCAGAAGCCAATGGCCTTCCACGAATGGCAAGCATTCAAAACGAATACAGTCTTTTGTGCCGCCTTTATGATTTGGATATGGCGGAAATGACCCATCATGAAAATGTTGGGTTATTGTCTTTTTCTCCTCTCGCGACAGGCCTGCTAACAGGAAAATATGCTGCAAACACTCAACCACCAGCAGGATCACGCGCTTCAATCACCCCTGATCTGGGTGGCCGCACCACAGACCGCGTTTGGCCAGCTATTGCCGCCTATCAACAGATTGCCGATGATCATGGGCTTGATCTGCCAGCGATGGCCTTAGCATGGTGTGTTCAGCGTCCCTTTATGACTAGCACCATCTTTGGTGCGACCTCACTTGAACAATTGGCACGGCTTTTTGCCGCAATTGATTTGACTTTGTCGCCAGAGATCATGTCAGCTATTGATCAAGCGCATCGCCAACATCCTATGCCCTATTAACGAAAACGCTTGAAATGACCCATCCTGCTGATTTTTGGAATCCGAAGTTTGAAACGGAGGAATATATCTTTGGCACTGAAGCTAATAGCTTTATTAAAGCAGCTGTGCCCCCTGCTCGCG
>Ga0255756_1001509_pt1 | contig 26295 bp, 21 predicted proteins | sample 011ome_20_FD_179956 | JGI IMG/M metagenome (GOLD analysis project Ga0255756, IMG submission 179956) | Coastal salt marsh microbial communities from the Groves Creek Marsh, Skidaway Island, Georgia - 011509CT metaG (version 2) | ecosystem: Environmental > Aquatic > Marine > Intertidal zone > Salt...
CGGGCGACGACGCCGGGACGCGAAGAGACGACGACGACGACGACGGAGGAGGAGGAGGAGGTAGAGAAGGTCGTTAGTGTGAGTGCATCTGTGCAGGTGAATCAGATTGAGATTGAGCGGGCACGGGACGATGATGCGTTGTATGCGTCGTGCTCGTCGTCGTCTTCTGCGACGTCATCGGCGACGCTCAACTCTGGCGCGGAGGGGGACGCCATCGCCGGCTCGAACGATGGTACAGTTGCCGTTGGCGTCGTCGAATCGGCATGTTCGGCGGTGCCGCTCGTTTCCGTGGTGAATGATTTTATTGAAGACATCGTCGCCGATGATAGCGAGCGTAGCGAACGCCTTACGGCGCCAGATGAATCGTATTATCCGGTTGGCTACAACGAGCCATACGACGCCGTGCCGTCGACATCCGCGCCGTTGTCCAAAAAGGCGACGAAGAAGCGCGAACTGATTAGAAAAAAAAGACGTGAGCAGCGCATGAACTACTTTGCGCTCATGACGTCGAAGCCGTACGGGTCGTCCGCGAGCGAACGCGCGGCGTTAAAGCATGAATTCGAGCGACGATGCGCCGCACCCGAGCCAATCGAATGGTTATTTGACACCGAGGATGGAAGCGCGCGATCGAGAGCGTTGTATGGAATCGGTATTTCAACGCTCGCACACGAGCGTGAGCTTCTCGACATTGCAGGTGATGGGGCGTTTAGTGACGTGTTTACGACGAAACGTAATCCGAAGGCGGCGACGAGCGCGCTTGGGGTACAAAATGCCGTGCTCAAGTGTTCGAATCCGTACCCTGGCGTGGTAAACGGTCAGCGCATGGGCGATGGCTATCACGCCGGCGCGGTGGAATCAAAAACGTTAGCATCGATGCCTCCGCATCCCGCCGTCGTGCGCGTGCTCGCGGCGTTTCTAGAGAAGAGTCGCAACGAAAGTTTCTTGTTACTCTCTGATGCCGGAAAGGACATGCACAAGATGCGCGAACTCGGAGAATTGACGCCGCATCAAGTACGAACGACGCTGAGGCGGGTGTTGCAAGGTATTGCGCACTGCCACTCGCACGGCGTCGTCCATCGAGACATCAAAGCGGGAAATATTTTGATCAACGAACCGCCGGCGAACGCACGGGTGAAGAGCAACCATCGCGCGACTTTAATTGATTTCGGTGTAGCTAAACAGGCGATGATCGAAGATGAATACGTGTGCGACATGTACGGTACGCCTGGATACCAAGCGCCCGAAATGCTACTCAGCGACATGGACGTCCCGCACGACGTGTACACCAAGGTGGATATGTTTTCATTCGGCGTCACGGCGTTCTTTTTGTGCGCTGGATTCGAGTTGTTTGGCGCACAAGGCGCTGGTGAAGGTCGCGTGGACACTAAAGTGAAGAAGAACATCAAACGTAAATTTTGGTCATCCGAAGATAAGAGTACCGACGACGACGGAGATACCGACGACGACGACGAAATCATTTTGCGTTCAATGTTGGAGTTTGACGATTTCAAGCTCAACGCCGCGCACGAGGCGCGGTATCGCGAAAGATTCGGCGGTCAATCATCGCGTGCGACTGGTGACACGCAAACGCGCGGCACGCTCAGAGAATACGTCGTGTCAATCGTGAGTCAGTCGCAGCCATTGGCGTTCGCGGAGATGATTGCCGACTGCGTGGCGTACGACGCAGACGCGCGGCCGCTCGCGTCGGAATGTTTGGCATCTTACCCAGACGCGTGGAGAGGTGTGGTGGACGACGACGACATTGAAGACTTTTTGTACAGTGGCGGCGGTATTGAAGTGTGTTATCTCGTTCGCGCATGAGCCGTTGGGCCTGGAATTGAATGACTCGTGTGTAATTTTACAATAGTTGAATAATAGATGCTGATGAGGGCAAACGCGGGCGACTAAAAGTACTTTGACTTGAAAATCTTCTCATCGAATTGAACCTTAAAGTCCTCACGAGGCGCAGGCTTGATGACATCGACACCGTTTTCGGCGACAGAGTCGCGGTCGAGTCGAGGATGGTAAGGCGGCGCCATCGTACTTCGTTGCGCGGGGGTCATGTCTTCGATATAATTCTCAGGCCACTCTGGTGAATAACCGCGTCCATACGCATTCGTCGCGGGTGAAAAGCGATAAATCAACGTCCTTCGTTGTTTATCACCCTTCCACGCCAATGTCCCGTGCGTCGTCGCTTCAGAGAATAAAACCACGTCGCCCACGTCCAGCGCCGGCGCGTACCCGTGTTCAGTTCCAATCTCATACTTTTTCACCGCCGCGGGCGCCGCAAAATTACTCTTATGCGAGCCACGAATGATGCAGAATCCACCTTCACCTTCGTTGACTTTCGTCAAAGGCACGCCCACCGCGAGTAACGAGCATCTCATTTGCCCGTGCGAGTACTCGTATTGCAAAGGCCAGTTCCAGCGCCCGTTATCCAAGGTTGAGCCCCCGTGAAACTCAAACCCTTCCGCGCCAGGGTCCTGCGCGATGCACAGCGGATTATGATCCAATCGATATCCCGGCCCGAGAAGTTCGTGCAAATACGGCACAATCGCCGGATGCGTCAACACGTCCCGAAACGCCTCCCTCTCGCCGCGCGGCCACCCGAGAAATCCAGCAATGTCCTTCCTCCCCGTCGTTCCATCGCCGCTCAACGGTCCACCTTTCGCGGTCAAACGCAACTTTCCACGTCTTTCGATCGTATCATCCACCATGCGCGTATCAATCGCGGCGTTCATCGCCGCAATCATCTGCTTGGACAAGACTTGGCGTAAAATCAACACGCCATTCGTGTCGAAAAAATACTTGTCTGCGTCGCTAATCACCGCGCTCGTGGGCTGCGAAAGCGCCGGGGCATCGTGGCATTGACGCACGCGATCTCCGTAACGCGCGCCGGGGCGTCCGAGCGCGCGCGCGGCGCGACGAAGCATGGTTCGATGTGACGTTGACGTCATCGCTGGTGCCCGAAATCACCCCTTGGCAGGGGTATACATACTATATATTGTGTAACGCTATTAAAACAATAAATTCCGTACCCATGCTGACTTCCCCGGGCGACCGTTGTCCCATCGCCGCTCGACGTGACGACGCCAAACGCCGACGCCGCGGTCGCCATGGCACCCGCGCACCGCCGACACGACGCGCTCGACATCACCCTCGCGCACTGCGTTCGCATCAAGTCTTTACTGAGCACGAGCGATGGTAAAGATAAAGTCTTGTCGTTGATGCAGTACGCGTGCATGACAGTCTCGGGCGGCGCCGATGGCGACGCATTGCGCGCGCAAAAGTCTCTCGCGAGCGCGAGGAAACCGTTTAGGGTGTTCAAGGTGCGTGTGTGTGTGTGCGATGCGCGCGCGGTGTGGTGGCGTCGTACGGGCGCGCGGTGGCGTTGACGGCGAATGCGACAAACGACTGACGAGTTTTGTACGCGGTGCGCGTCGCGCGTGTGGCGTAGCCCGTGGAGGCGATGATGCCGGTGATGGCTAAAGCGCCGACGGGTTCGAGCGCCGACGTGAGCGCGCAGTACGCCAAGGCGCTCGGCATGTGCGCGTATTTCGGGTTCGATCACATCGTGTGGCTCACCCAAGCGGGCGTGCAGAAGAATGCCAAGGTTGGTGACGTGGCGCAGAAGCTGTCGTACTGGGGCTGGTTCGCCGGTTCTGCGGCGGCGTTGTTTTTAGACACAAATGAGCTCAACGTGTTGCTGGATACGATGAAGGAGAAGGGGTTCGGGAAGCTTCCAAACGACGACGACGACGACAATGACGCCGTTGTTGACGATGAAGACGAGGCGAAACGAGAAGCAGAGAAGGAAGAGCTGCGTCAACGCGCGCGCAAGGTGTTTGTGGGGTTGATAACGAATAGCGCGCAGTCGCTGCTGGCGTTGGCGTTGCTCGAGAAAATTTCAATGTCCAAGCGCAAGGTGGGCATGTTGGGCGTCTTCTTGTCCGCGGTGAACATCGCGACGCTGTTGCCGCCATTAGATTTGAGCAAACCTAAAACAAAAACGGCGTAGCTTGGTAGTAACCAAACTCTACCTACTGTTGTAATACACTAACATATACGGCTAACTACGTGTCGAGCTCGAGAAGGATGAAGAAATCATCATTCTCCGGCGGCTTCGGGAGGCGTAAACGCCAAGTTCCAGAACCCTTTCGGTGCTGGTTCGGGCGCCCATTTCGCGCGGTGTCGAGAATTATTCGCGTTTGATGGCGGCTCATGCGTACATTTAATCGTCGCCGGTTGTTTCTCGGGCATCATGGCGTTGTAAAACGTCCGGCATTCTTCGCACACGTACGCGTCGAGTCGTTCTCGCTCGGATTTTTTGCGCACCACCTCAACATACTTGACTTGCTTTTTGCCCGCCGCCGCCGCCGCCGTCGCGCCACCGTGATTATCATTACTGATTGCTTTTGGTGGCGCTCGTTCGAACACTTCATTCGCCGGCGTTGGCGCGTTATCGGATAAGCGTTTACTTTTGCGCACGCGATTGCTCGTCTCGGCGTCGCCGCCGCCAGACGCGTTGGCGTCGAGAAATATTCTATTCAACGGTGGTGCGTGTTCGCGTCGACCCAACTCGATGTCGTCACGCAAACCATGCGTAGGATTCTCGGAATCGCCCACCACGACACGCCCGGGCCCGGGCGGCGGGGTCGCGACGCGTCCTCGCGCCGCCGCCGTCGGTATTGGTCCTCCCCACAACCGCACCGCACTCTCGTGCGCCATCACCGCAGTCACCTTGGCGTGTGCATCACCATCATCATCATCATTCACGCCGACGCGGTCGCGTTTCACCACACCACTCGATTCTCCACGCATCGCCCGTTTAAATTCACCTCCGCGCCGCCCCGCGTCGGGTGCCCGCTTTCGCGCCCCCGCCGACGTCGTCGTCGGCGACACTTGCGTCTCCCGCACCACCACCGTCGCCCCAACCGCGCCCTGCCCCGACGACCCCGCGACTGACGCCTTATACAACCGCTCATAATGCTCCGCACGCTTACGAAACTTCCCGCACGCCTCCCGCCACAACTCGCACTCGGCGCGCGTCTTTTCAAACGTCTCCACCTCCACCTCGCCCCCCGACGACCGTCGTATGATGTCCCGCCCCACGCGCTCGCGCAACGCATCAATTTCCCTCGCCTGCTCGCGCACGCACTCCGTCAACCGCGCAATCTCCCTCGCATCCGCGCACTGCGCGCGCGCGATCGCCTCGTACATGGATTCCGCGCGCGCGCACGCCTCCAGCGCGCTCGATGCGCTCGCCTCCACCGCGCGCTGCGCGTCCGCGCTCGCCCGCGCGAGCGCGCACCGCACGCCTCGCGCGATATCCATCACCGATGCCGCCGCACACCCCGCATCGGCGCCGCCCGTCGACGTCGGGAGCGACGAATCAAACGCATCGAGCACGCGCGTTCGCGTTCGCGATGGCGTCGGCGTCGTGATGATTCCGTCGCCAGCGTCGCCACCGCGCGCGTCGATCGCGCCATCGCGCGCCGCGATCGCGCGCATGGGAAATCAATGGATATATCCCCGCGCGCGCGATGCGACGTCGGAGCGTCGCGCGCGCGACAGTGTCGCATCGCGCGTCGCGTCATCCACCCGTTACCGAGGCGTCATCCATCAGTAAGGTTCGCGCGCGTGTGCCTCGTTTTTGGAATCGCATGACAACACACCACGTGACTACTACCCTATACAGAATAAAACATACCTCTAGTACGAGTATGTGATCGAACGATAAAGATATTTATATTACACAATAACGTACATGGATATAGGTACATGTCCCATACGGTCCGTATGTCCGATACACCATCGTCAGCCTATACCCTAAGGACGCGCGGATCGGGAGGATCGGGATCGATCGATCTCGATCGCGACGACGCCGCGCGCGGCACAAAACGACGACCATGATGCACGCACACGCGCGAGGACGCGCATTCGGGTCGATCGCATCGCGCGCGTACGCCGCGGCGGCGCAACCCGCGCTGGGGACGACGACAAAGGCGGACAAAGCGCCGGGATTCTTGAGCGCGCTGTTCGCCGGGTCCAAAGCGACGGTGTTTCCACCGATGGGCGAGCCGTACGGCGCGTCCGGGATCGGGGCCAACACCGATGCGGTGGCGGCACCGACGACGAGCGTGACGGTGCTCGCGAATGGAGCGACGATTGCGAGCGAGAACGCGCCGCGAGGGGCGACGGTGGCGCTCGGGGCGTACGCAAACGTCGGGAGCGAACGCGAACGCAGCGGGTGGCAGAGTGGGTTTACGCACGCGCTTGAGCGTGCGGCGTTTCGTGCGACGAAGAATCGTACGACGTTTCGTGTGACGCGGGAGTGTGAGGTGATTGGAGCGACGTTGAGCGCGAGCGCGAGTCGAGAGCAGTTTTCGTATGCGTGCGACGCGTTGAAGACGCACGTGCCGGCGGCGGTGGAGCTGTTGTTGGATTGCGCGATTAATCCGAGATTGCATAATCATGAAGTCGAGGAGGTGGTGAAGGCTATGCAAGCTGAGGTGAAGGAGTTGCATGAGAATCCGCAGGCGTTGTTGATGGAAGCTACGCACGCGACGGCGTACTCTGGGGGGTTGGGCAACGCGCTCGTCGCGCCGACTGGGGATTTATCTCACATTACCGGTGATGCCTTGCGAGAGTTTGTGAGCGAGAATTTCACCGCTCCGCGCATGGTTTTAGCCGCGAGTGGGTGCGAACACGACGAGTTGGTGCGCATAGCCGAACCTATGTTGTCGACGTTGCCCGCGGGCGAAGGCGCGCCGGCGACGCCCAGCGTCTACGTCGGCGGAGACTACAGACAAAAGACTGATTCTCCGATCACGTCCATCGTGCTCGGGTTCGAGTTCAAGGGTGGTTGGCGCGATACCAAGGCGTCGACTGCGATGACCGTGCTCACGATGTTGCTCGGTGGCGGCGGAAGCTTTAGCGCGGGCGGTCCCGGGAAGGGCATGTACTCGCGCTTGTACACGCGCGTGTTGAACCGCTACTCGTGGGCGCAAAACTGCACGGCATTCCACAGCATCTTCAATGATACTGGGATCGTAGGTATTTCTGCCATGGCGAACAGCGCGCACGTGGGCGACATGGTGAAGGTTATGGCGAGCGAACTTCAATCCGTCGCCGCCAAGGGTGGCGTGCAAGAGCAAGAGCTCGAACGCGCCAAGAACGCCACGGTGAGTTCGATTTTGATGAACTTGGAATCCAAGGCGGTGATTGCGGAAGACATTGGTCGTCAAATGCTCACGTACAAGTACCGTAAGAGCGCGGCGGACTTTATTGCGGAAGTGCGCGCGGTGAGCGCGGCGGATATCGCCAAGGCGGCGGCTGATTTACTCGCCTCCAACCCCACGGTGGCCATGTCTGGCGAGCTTCACGCCGCGCCGAGATACGAAGACATCAAGGCTATGTTTTAAGTAACAACAATAACTCAACTAAATCGACGAACACGACCATCGCTTTGGTCGTCGTCACATCCATGTATTAGCTTTCTTTATAATGAAAAAATGAAACGTTTCGTTCAAAAGCGCAAAAAATATTCAAGTTACTCGCCGCGACGACGAATCAAGACGCGAGCGCTTCAGCGAAAAGTTGGGACGACCGATGATGAAATTAAACGTATTGTTTTGGACATTACAACACGCACCCTTTGTCGTGACACGAGGTTTATTCGACTGGTGAATTTTGTTCTAGAAACACTGTAACCGCGCCGCCCTCGTTAGATCACGCACAACACCCCCAAACCATGACACAAATTTAAGCCTCCTCGGCAGCCTCCGCAGCCGGCGCCGCTTCTTCCGCGGGGCGCTCCATCTTCGTACCGACCTCTTCGCCGCTGTAATCACCGTGCACTTCCATGAGCTTGGTCAAGTCGAACTTCGGCGCCTTGAGAATCTTAACCTTGCGAATGTACACGTTTTGCAACGGGTAAATGCCAGAGCACGACTTTTCAATCTCCTTGCCGATGACTTCGGGGATGAACTTCAAGACGAGTTCCTTCAAGTCGCACGTGGTGCATTCGCGGGTGATGATCTCAACCATCTTGGCGCGGATCTTGCGGATCTGCGCGGATTGCGCGTAGCACGTACGCTTGGCCATGTCGACGCGACGCTTGGTGAAACCAATGCAAAACACGCGCAACGTGTACCCATCCGTCGTCTTGACGTCGACGAAGCACTCAATCAAAGAGAACCACTTGCGAACGAGCGAGCGGATCTTATCCGTGGTGAAGTCCATACCGGCAAAGTTCGTAAGCACGTTCTTCCCTTGCACGTCTTCGCACTTCAACTTCATCTTTCTGAAGCTTTGGTCCTCGTCGTTGTTCAAGTCGGCGAGGCTGACTTCAAAAATACGACCCTTGAGGCCATCCGAGGCAATCTGTGACGGACGAATAATAGAAAACTCGCGGTTAGTACGCGCCTACACACATTCGCGTCGCGCGCGCGCATCTCTCTAGGGTTTTCACAGCACACGCGCGATCGCACTCGAGAAATCACGCACCTTTGTCCCGGCCGTACGGCTCACCAAAGTCTTACCGATGTTACGCACAGAGAACATCGACGGAGCCTTGATATCATACCAATCCTTCTTCGTGAAAGGGTCGACACTGCGCGCGCGAAAACAAAGACACACGTGCATCACCGTCAGTCTCGCGATCCTCAAACCCCAAATCACCCCATCCTTCATCACGCGCGTTTCACCGCCCGACATCGCGTCTTCGCCTCGCACTACACCCGTATCCATCAAACCATATTCACTTTACATCACCGCCCATCTCGCACGCATCGCCTATCGCGCCCGACGCACGCCCAAACGCCGTTTTCGCGATCCCATCCGCGCCCGCTCGAGACCCTAAACGCGAATCACGTGCACGCATCCTTCACGCGCTCGTATACACCACACGCGACGAATGCGAGTCAACGCATCACGACGAATCACGTACGCCTTCTTCTTGCCGCCCTTCTTGCCCTTGGACATGCGTTTGTTCTTGCCGACCGCCATGGTTGCGGATCCGCGCGCGTCTGGAAAAGGCGGATGGCGCGACGCGAGCGACGACCAAAAAGTCGTCACCTAAACCCTCACCTAAACCCTCACCTAAACCCTTGTTTTACATACTATGCATGTACGAAACAGTATATGTGTGACACGAACACGGTGTCCTGTTTTACGCACACATAGGTGTATATGGTCACTGTGTACGGGTATGCACGCCCCAGCCCCGGTCGATCGGACACTCGGCGCGTGTCGCGTCTGGGCCCCCTCTGGCGCGCGCGTCGGCGGCACTACGACGCCGTTCGCGGCGACGATCGCCACCGCGTAGACGCACAGACGAGCGCTTGCTCTTTGTTGGTTCGTTTGTTGGTTCAACACACACGCGACGGCGCATCGGACGACGCGGTGACGACGATGTCGATGACGATGAAGGATTTTATCCGCGCGCCCATGGCGGCGGCGCTCGGGGGCGATTCGCGGGCGCCAGGCGCGCGAGGCGCGTTCGCACGACGCGCGCGAGGGTGGGCATGCGTGCCGCGCGTGGTGTCGCGCGCGACGCGCCCGGTGGCGGTCGCTGTGGATGGTGCGCGACGCCGTGGACGGGTGATTTCCATGGGGTATTCCATGGACCCCAACGCGTTGCCGACGTTTGGGGGCACGCCGGGACAACCAGGGGCGAATGGCGGGATGCCAGGGGCGAAAAAGTCAGCGACACCGCCAAAGCCGCCTGGTGGTGGGTTGATTATGCCTGGGATGGATGAATTTGATGATAGCGTGGTGACGAGAAATCCGCTCTCTGGCGGGTCGACGTCGGCGCCGGGTGGACGAGGGCCGATGCTCACGCACGACGGGTCGATGGCGGATCCTAGTAAGCCGATTCCGAAGGTTGGTGGCGAGCTTTCTGGGGCGTTTGAGCCATATAAGCCTCCGCCGACGTTTGATGCGGCCAAGGCGGATGAAACCGACCCTGAGCGTATGTTGATGATGCTTCGCGGACGCGTCGGGTTGTGGCACACGCTCGCAAGGTACATTCGGCCGTTGCAACAGCGAGGGTATCAGCCGAACGATTTGTTCGATGCCACGGGCATCGAGCCAAAAGAACAAGCGCAATGGATGACATGGTTGGCGTGCTATGCGTCTTTGAAGGAGTCACCAAAGTTTGCAGACGAAAAGCTCGAGTACTTTAGCGACGAATACGTCGGCGCGCCCAACCTGTCGCAAATCATGTACTTGCCATCCGCGGTGCGCGTGTCGGCGGCGGAATTTATCGTCGACAACGAGTTTGAGGAAATGCAATCTCGTGAACTCGTCAAGGCGTATGAAATCAGAAAGGCGAACGCCAACACCGTCGTGGCGCGTAGTTTTAACGAAACCCCTGGAGACATTTTAGCCTTCAAGGTCTACCGCGACATTCAAGAGTTGCAGCGCTACCAAGGTGAAGAGGAAGCTAAGCGCTTGTTCGACAAAGGTAGCAAGTATGCGGTGACGGAGACGGCTAAAGAGCGTTTGAAGAGTGCGTTTGACTTGTACGTGTCGCAAATCAATGGCCCCGCAAGTGTCGGCTTGAGCGCCGGCGTCGCGGGCGCATCTTCGGCGTCTGAGGAGGAGATCGAAGCCGCGGTGCAAGTCGTGCGTTTAGAAGAAGCCGAGATGGCATACCGCGCCATTCCTGTGCTCGGAAGCTTGAGCAAAATCACGTCCGCGAAGATTAAGTCGGCTGGCGCTTTGGAGAGGACTGGCGACATTTTTGGCGTCTTCAAGCCTTCGGGGAATAGCGACTGGGTGGCTTTACCCAACTGGGACCTCTTGGTGGATTCGGGCGAGCCGTTCGCGATGTATTGCGACGACACGTCTAAGCTTGACGTTGGTGGTATTAAAGACAAGTCTGAGCCCGCGCTTTTGATTGCTGACCGTAAATCCACGACGCCATCCATGGGACGATACTATTTGGTTGGCAAGAAGTCCTCGCTCGTCATGGCTGGCTCAGGGGGCAACGCCGAGACGGTGGAAATCATGAATGGGAAGGATATCTTGGCTGCGGAACGCAACGGTAAATCACTCAACACGCTCGCACGCATCGTGCTCGCCGTTCGTGCGCCCAGTCGCGGGGACGACGGCATGACTACCGAATTTGTGAGCTAAAAGGCAAAAAGCGCCTTTGCTCGCAAAAGAGAAAACAGAGGAGGCGAAAAAAAACGTTGGTTGCGCGCGCTGATGTAACATAATTTGACGATTCTTTTTAATGCTTTGCGTTTTTCGTTTGTGGTACTGTAGTATTAAAAAAGCTCTCCTTTCTAGCTCCGTCATGTTCCAGTCGTCGTCGGCGACGCGTACACACGATGAAGAGAAAAGAGTAAAACAGTGTTTTCACTCACTACTTCTTGTCCTTCTTTACCTTTTTCGGCTTCAACTCGGTGGCAATGAGTTCTACCATGGCCGCATCGGAAAGAGACTTGTCGCTTTGCACTTCTTGCGGCGCAAACGTCGTGATGCGGTCGTTGCCATTTTTCAAAACGAGAAACGTGCACTTGACGTGCGCGACGGCGACGCCATCCTTTTCGTGCAAAACCGGGTAGGCGTGCAACAAACCGTGGTTGCAGCACTCGACCAAACCAAACGCGGTACGCTTTTCTTGCAACGCGCGGGCGGAGAACGGCATGGTGGGGAAACGCTTGGAGATTTCAGAGAATACCGCGCGAGACGACGCCATCTTCAACTGGTAATTCTTTTCAATGGCGCGCTTGTAAACCTTGGTCTCTCTCTCATCCTTTTGCTTGGGCTTACCTTCGCCACTGGACAACACGATGTCCAGCGCATAAGTTTCGAACAATTCAATCGTCTCCGGATCAACCTTGTTTTCCGGCGAAGTCTTGTTCAAAATAACCTTGTTACCGTCGATGATGAAACGCTTCATGTTGTGCGTCATCACGCCTTCAACGACATTCACGCCAAAATCCTTCGCCACAGCCTCGATGACCTTCCCAATGTCGGCCGTACTCGCGCCAGGGCGAAGCTTACGGATGACAACCTCAGACGCTAAAGTCGCAGCCTTCATGACGTCTGCTTGCGCCCCCGTCGCCGGCGCCCCGATCGTCATCGTATCCGCCAAAGTCGCCACGTATCCATCGATGTGCGCCCCAAGATCAATCTTGATCGCATCACCCTCCGCCAAAACTTGCGTGGAATCCGCCCCTGGGGAGTTATGGCACACTTGCTCGTTCACGCTCACGCACGTCGGAAACGCCACGCCCTTTTCAACCTTGTTCCCATCCTTGTCCTTCTTATTGTAATACTTGCCCGTCTCACTCTCGAGCGCCTTATCACCGATATCGCACAAATCCACAACCTTCACGCCCGCTTTCGCCGCGTCTTTCACCGCCTTGAACGCGGCTGCGTCATGAAAATAAAACAAAGAAAAAACGCTCGCGGTCAGTCCCCAGCTCTCTCTCTCTCACGCGCGCGTCGCGTCGCGTCAATCACACGACTCCACGCACCATTGACGCAATCCGCGGCAATCTTATACTTGGTCACCACATCCGGCTGCATCGCGTCATCACACAGACGTCAGTCGCGAGACGAAACACACAAAACAGCAGCAGCAGCAGCAGCAGCAGCAGCAGCAGCAATCGACCAACATCATGATGATTATTCAAACGCTGACGACGAGTTGGCGAGTTCGAGACGTACGTTTTCGCACGTGTACTGCGTTTGGTCTTCTTCGCTTTCGAGATCGCTGTCGTACTCGGAATCACTCATGACTCTCGAACGTGCGTGCGACGGAATGGCGCACTCGCAGGTGGTTAGGGCTTTGCACTCAAAGCCAAAGCCGACGAAGCGTTAAATATTACAATAGCTGACGTCATTTAACGGATGTACTCCTTTTTGTCGATGAAGAGATGGCAAAATGGACAGCATCGTGTTTTCTGTCGTGGCTATTCGTGGGAAACGGTGATGGCGTGCGTTGACGTCGGTTACGTCGTCGCGCTCGCGCTTTCGGCGAGCGTCTTGGCGATGTTGAGCGACACTAAGACATTGGTGCTATCGCACACATGTGAACGTGCGAATTCTCCTTCTAAAGCATCGACGCACGCCACGAGTGCGTCGACGTAGGATGTTGCATCGAATGCATCCGCGGCGCCGAGGGCGGCGGCGGAGGCGAGGGCGCCGAGCGCCGCGCTCGCGAGGGCGAAATCGCCGCTTCCTTGGCTGTGTTGCTGGGATTTTATCGCGCGAACGACGTCGGATGAGATGTATTCGAATACATCTCGCGCGCCTTGACCATTGACGATGGAGTTGTCGCCTAAACCTCCCAAAAGAATTCCCGGGGCGTGGCGTCGATCGACGACGCGCGCGAGAAGATCTCGAGCGCGCGTCAACTTGTGCGAATGATGACGAATATCGCGCATAAACGCCCTCTTTGCCGATGCCTCGGCCAGCCTCGCTTGGCCTAGACATTTCCATTGATTCGCATACGCGTCTTCGAGCTGCACACGGATCTTGGCGTGGCGACGAGACGCGCCTTCGGCGTCTTCGGCGGCGTCGAGCAACGCTCGTACGCATTCGCACGCGTCTCGCGCGGCGGCGCTAATTTCAAACACACCGCAATCTTCATTGCCATTGATCGTCGGCGCACACGCGATTGATATCGATGATGACGAGTGGTACGTCGCACTCGACTCGCACGCACCGTCTCGTGTCTGCGCGGCGATGCGTTCGCTCGCTAAACACGCGGCATCGACGAGATGCGAAAACAACGCCGCCCGGTCGCCGTCGCTCGGAGCGACGTCGACGACAAATCGATAGAGCAAGGCATTTTGAATCAACCCAATCGCTCGGCGTTTATCGGCATTCGTCGTTGACGGATGCGTCCTCCACGTGGCAAACGCCTCGAGTCGCGTTCGCGCGTCGCGAATGAACGCGGCGCAGCAATGAAGAAACAAAAGCTTGGCTCCGACGAATTCGGCGTCGGCGTCGACGGGGTCATCGTCGGACTCGTCATTCTTCTCATTGTCGTCGTTTTGGTTCTCATCGTCGATACCGTATGCATCATCACTATCATCGTCGTCGTCCTCGTCGTCCTCGTCGTCCTCGTCATCAGAGATGCGTCGACTCCGTTTCTTCGCCGACACGTCTGGTGTCGACGTCGGCCTCCGTCTCCGCGCGACGGCGTCTCCATCGCCGAGCGCCTCGACGCCGCGCGACCCAGCCGCGGCGTACACCAACGCAGTGTTAAAAATAACCCAATCTCGTTCAGCCCCGCTCGCGTGGGCGGGTATCAACGTCGTGGATGACGTTGATGTCATCGAGCGTTTCGTCGTTTCGCCTCGAGTCGAGCGTTCGGCGTTATCCAACGGCGTCCACGCGTCGGGATGTATGCGTAACGTTCGAGGTTTGAGCGCATCCCGCGGTGCGTCCGCGTCGACATCAATAACGTCTCGCCGCCGACGCTTCGCATTGGCGCCATCACCCCCCCCATCGTCGTCGTATTCATCATCAAATGAAATCGCGCGCGCTCGAGCGTCGCATCGAGCGAGCGCTCGAATCGCCGCGCGCGCGTTCAATCCATCCTTCACCGTCGCCAACCCATGTCGTCGGTCGCGCATACACACATCTATTAATCGACTATATGCGCTCGGTTGCGGCACCTTGGTGCATTCCACGCGCATCGCCGTCGTTAATGCCTCGATGTATCGCGCGTCGGCGCGTCGCTCCGCCGCCGCCGCGTCTCGTTCGCGTTGCTTTGACGTCTGCCTACGTCGAGCAGATGCTCGATATGACGCCGCCGACGCCACGCCCGCATCGGCGAGAGATTCACTCTCGGTGTTCACGTAATGCATGGTGAAATCATCCAGCATTGGCGCGCGCACGGCGCGTTCTAATCGTTGTTTCGATGCTTTCACCTGTCGCTGGGACGCATCGTCACCATTCATCACCCTTTCGTCGTCGTCGTACTCGAGCACGATGGGCGAAAACGCCTCGGCGAGCGTGAGTTGGATTTTTTGTCCGCTTGCGGGCGTCGCACGGCGCGGTGCGGACATGTGACCGTCGTGCGCGTCGTCGAATGACGATTCGATGGCGTTTAAATTTAAAATCTTGAACTTGTAATCGTCATTACGCGACTGACGACCGCGTGAGACGTCGATGGCGTCGGCGGCGTCAGTGGCGTCGCGCGGTGGCAGTGCGCCGTCGACCACCGGGCGGCGGCGGTCGCCGATCGCGTCGACGGCGCGACGCGCGACGACTTTGTCGTTGCAAGCATCACAGGCATCAGCGTGCGTGGTTGTTTTGGGATGCGATATCGACGCGACGCGACGCACGAGCGCGGCGCTCGGCGCGCGCCTAGGTGTGCGCGTAGTGTGCGTCACGTACGACGGCGCCGCGCGACGCCACGACGATGAAATCGGCGTCGAATGCGCCGACACTGATGATGCGAATGGTGACGTCGAATGGGTCGCGTTGCGCGGGGCGACGAGCGAGGAGGCGAGCGCGATCGTGTTCGACCCCTCGCAAGGGTTACTGAAATGCTTGAATATCACCACGTGTGCGCTGTGCGTGTTCGGCGTTTCGCGCGAGCTCGCGCTCGGGAGCGACGGGGAGACGGCGTCGGCGTCCGCGAGACGAGGCGGCCGAGCGGCGAGCGTGTGTGGAATTCCAACCGTCGTGGCGACGGTACCGACGACATCGCGCGCGGCGCCTATTGATGATGCGATTGATGCCACGTGCGACGTCGTGCGCGCGTGCTTGGGTGCGCTGGGGGCGATGACAACGGATGAGCACGCCATCTCGAGCGTCGGCGCGAGAAATTGGCCGCGCGCGCACTTTCCATTTCCATCGCTCGGTCGATGGGCTTCTCTCGGCGCGTCGCGAGAATTGGCGTTTCGTGACGACGAACTCGCGGCGAGCGTGTTGACGCCGCCGACGGCTGACGTTGGATTCGGGGCCAACGCCGATTGTTGGTCTTTGGGTGGACTCGGCGGCGTTTCGCATTACGCCGACGCCGCCGACGTCGACGCGATTTCACCCGAGCGCGCGAGACAGGTGCTGCGAGACGCGTTTGCCGACGCAGACATCTACGTGGCTGTGTCTGCGCCACCCAAGCGACGCGGCGGGGTGAAATTTCACGCGTGTAAGCCTGGGGTGTTGTGGAGGCAAGAAGCCGTGCGCGCGCTGCGGTCGAGCGACGACGACGCGTCCGTTTCGATGACGGCTGCCGCCGCCGACGACAAGGATACCTTTGGACGTTCGCTCCCGAGACAAAATCTAGGCGACGCGTCGGCGTCCGATGTCGGCGCGCGTTTCGTGTCCCAGCTCGCCACTGAGAAACTCGTCAACGATCGACGCGCAAAGGCGCGCATGGACGACGAAGACGACAAAGACAAAGACGACATCGCGCGGCGCCGACATCCATCCGACGCGCTTCCTCGAGCGTTCGTCCTCACGCCCGGTACCATTGTCGCCGACGACAGCCCTCGCGGCGACGTCGATGTCGTCATCAGTGGTGGTGTCGCCGTATCCATCGTCAACACCTGGCCCCACGCGCACGCACTTTCGCTCGTCGACGCCGTCGTCGTCGAAAGTCTTCGCGAACATCCGACGTCTGGCGTGCCGCTTTGGTTATGCGAGGCAGAGGACGACGATGCCGGCGTGTGAGACGCGCGTCATTAGAAATAGAAATAAATACATAGTACACCTAGTCATAGTAGCACAATCATGCGTTCGATCACGCGCGGGCGTCACGTATATAGAATCATCGTAAAGCGCGCGCTCGACGCCACAACGCGACGCCATGGACATCGACGTCGACGACGCCGATCGCGGCGACGCGTCACCGGCGACGACGAGCGCGGCGGGTGCGTCGACCGCGACGTCGTCCGCGGCGTCCAGGGCGTGTCCGAACCCAGCGTGGACGCGCGCGCCGTGGGACGTTGAACGACGAGGACAACTTTTTCAAGCTTCGACGACGACGTTTACGACGCGCACGCGGTCGACGCTCGGCATCGTTCGCGAATGCGACGACGACGAGAACGACGACGCACGCGGTGTCGGCGGTGATGCGTCGCCGGCGATGTTACCCCCGAAACGCCCGACGATGCAGACGAGAACGATGCCGCTGGCGGACGCCTCGACGTCGACGTCGGCTCGAAGTTGGGACGAATGCTATCGCACATCGCAAGACATTCGATGCGAACGCCAGCGCGGAACGTTTCGAGTGTACACGACGATGTCCGCGTCGTCGTCCGCGTCGTCGTTCGCGGGCGAGGACGTGGTGTATTTAGTGTGCTTACACGGGTGTCCGTACACGTCGATGACGTGGGCGCCGTGCGCGGAAGTCGTACGCGCGCGACGACGTATGGCGCACGGCGACGCGGGTGATTCGACGCGTACCACCGCGTCAGGGCGAATGGAGATTGTGGCTATAGATTTACGCGGACACGGGGCGACGACGTGCGATGATGGCGACGGAGCGGTGACATTTGATCCAGACGTCATGGCTCGGGACGCGTACGAGACGTCGCTCGAGGTGTTCGCGCGTTTGGGACATTCGCGGGAGAATCCTGCCAACGTGGTCGTCGTAGGGCACAGTATGGGTGGTGCCATCGCCGCGCGTCTCGCGGGTTTACTCGAGACGGCGCCATGTGATCGCGACGAGGACGAGGCGCGCGTGATGTCGTTGCGCGGATTAGCGCTCGTGGACATTGTCGAAGGCTCGGCGACGCGCGCGTTGCCTTTAATGCGAGCGTTTATCGAAGCTCGACCGACATCTTTTGATTCGCTCAAACATGCGATGATTTGGGCGATGAGTAAGGGTGGTGGTACGACGAACGCACACTCGGCGGCGATATCGTTGCCGTCGCAATTACGCGTTGAGCGTGACGACGACGGGCGCGAGCGTTTCGTCTGGCGCACCAATCTTCGCGCCACCGAGCCGTACTGGATGTCCTGGTACGAAGGTTTATCTCAACGGTTCCTCGCCGTGCGCGCGCCCAAACTGCTTTTACTCGCCGGTAGTGATAGACTCGACACCGCCTTGACGATTGCGCAAATGCAGGGAAAGTTTCAAATGACGCTTTTACCCAAAGCCGGGCACGCGATTCAAGAGGATGATCCAGAGGCGGTGACGACGGCGTTGGAAAACTTTTGCTCGCGATTCGTATTTAGCCGCAGCAGCAGCACGCCGCGATAGTTGGGTAGAGATAGAGAATACACACATGCATGTAGGAGTTGTATATTAAATGGATTGGTGTTGATTATGCGTATCGTCGTCGTCAGAGGCTTGAATCGAGCTTCCGTACGACGCGCCTCGGTCGTCCACATCAAAGTCGTCGTCCTCGTCGTCCTCGCGCAACAAGTATTGTCGCATCGGGCGACAATATTCATCCAAGTCATTGATGTCTATATCATCAGTATCGTATGCACTGCGTTCGGCGTCTTCCTCGTCCTCGCGTGCGCTATATTCATCATCATCAATACCATCGGCATCCGCGTAGCCATCCTCGCCTTCCTCTTCCTCTTCCTCTTCCTCTTCCTCTTTACCGACGCGTCGCTTGACGCGCAGACGTCTCTTCGCACACTCTTCACGCACATCTCGCACATCCTTGCCCAATTGATCCAAGAATAACCCCATTTCTGGTGGAAACGCATCCAACGCGCGATTCTTCTCCATGTATTCCAACACGTCGACGTTGTCATTACAGAACGCCTCACGAATCATCCGCCAGCACGTCTCTACGTCAATGCGCGTCTTCACGCGCTCGCACACGAATTGTAACACGCGTATGTGTCCTTGTCGTGCGGCGTACAACGCTGCGTCTTGCGTCACCACCGCGCCCCGCGTCGCGCAGTACTCCAAGCATTCCACATGTCCATGGTACGCCGCAATGTTGCACGACTGCGCGTCGAACGCCGCGCGCCCGGATTTCACCAGGCGCTTGATTTCTGAGACATTGCCTCGCGCGAGCGCTTCTTCGATCGTGGTGCACGGCTCGAGGCGTGGGAGAGGGGCTTTGCCACGGGAGGATTGGCCTGTCCAAATTTGTTCGAGCGGCATGGTGTGAGGATTGGCGTCGGCGACGAGGCGCGGATGAGACGGGCGAATGATCGTGATCAAAGGATTGATGACATGTGTTGTACTATTACTACTGTACGACTTCAATGATGATGATGATGATGGTTAACACGAGCACGATGTAGAATATGTTCTTTCCTTGATTACGTGCGCCGCTTTACGCGAGTTCGCTGAGCGACAACGATCCGAGCCATTCGCTGACGGTGTCATCGACGCCAGGTTCACCCGCGGCAAAGCCGTGTAAATCTAAAGCCCCAGGCTTGAGACCGGCATATTTCACTTCCTTGAGCTCGACTAACGCCGCACCGCAGAATTCGCGCCTATACATGACGTCTTCGATGCCAGAACCCGCGGCGGTGATGAAATCCAACGCCACGGCGTTGGCGGCAACCACCTTGGCAACCACCTTGGCTAACAGTTTAGGCGCCATCGGAACGTCAATAGCGACGTCATCGAGCATGGATACCACGTCACCGATGGCCATTTCGAGTGTGGACGTTTCAAACCCACCACTGGTGAAGCACGCGGCTAAGAGCTTGCCGATGGCGTCGGCGATTTTCGCAGAGGAGACGTTGACGACATAATCCACCAAGGCTTTCGCAATGGCGTTCTTCGTTTCTCCCTTGTCAGGCGTACGCGCAATCAAATCGGCAATGCACAACAACGCTTCGGAGATGTCACCAACGGTGGCGTACTCGTCAATGAACGAGTTGATCTTTTGCTCGACTTGTTCGGCGTCGTAGGATGAGCTCGACGCGCCGCCGGCGCCGCCGCCGAGCGCGGCATCAATCGCCGCGTCAGCCTTGGCTTCAGCGCGCAACTTGGCGTCGCGACGCATGTCGTCTTCAAGCATCGCTCGAGTCGCCGCCGTGGGTAACACCACCGAGTGTGCGGGCTTTTCGTACGGGCCTTGCAAAGAACCTGAACGCGCGTTGGCGCTGTTCGCCGGCCCTTCGGGGAACAAGATTTCATCCGACACAGCGGGGGAAGACGTGAAATCGATCTCTTCGGACGCCTTTTTGGCTGCGGGCTTGTTCGCGCGCACCACCCAGGCGTTGCTGCGGAGCTCGATGACATCACGGCACATGAAGCGCGTGCGCGTATCAACCTCCATCGACTCAGCGAGCACATTCAAGCGCGCAAAGTACATATCCATCACCGCCTTGTTCGTCTTCGGACTGGCTTCCAATTCGCCGCCACACGCCGTCATGAGCGCGCACAACGCTTCGATGTAGTCTTCGCACGGCACGCTGCGCGGTTCTCCTAACAATTCAGAAGAAATCGCGTGCACGAGGGAGGCGCCGACGACGGAGCGCTTGAACAATTCGCCGACTAAACGCATGACGCCGACAATCTTCGAACGCGCGCGCTTGGCTTGCGCATCACGATCGCCACGTTCAGCCACGGCACCCAAAGTTTCGCGCGCCAAGGTGGAGTTTTCAAACTCATCTTGCGCGGCGGAAATCAACGTCTTTTTAAACCCAGAGCCCAACGCACCGTGCAACTTTGCGCACAAATCGGCGTACACGCCGACGTACTGCGCCTCGTATGCCGCCTTGTCGAACACCATGGATATCAACGCCTCGATGACGCTCGCATCCGTCAACGCGCATTCCGCCATCAATTGTTCCACGAGCTTATCAAACGTCCCCCGAGACAACTTGTTCAACGCGGATTTTATCGCGCGCTTGCTCTTCTCGGCGTCGAGCGTCTTGACGACAGCCGCCGCCCCCGGTGCCGGTGCCGCCGCCGCCGCCCCCGCCGCCGCCTCCGGCACAGCATCGGTGATCTTCGCCGCCACCGGCGCGTCGCTCTCGCCAGCACCATCCTTTTTCTTCGGCTTCAAGTCCTCCTTCACGTGTCGCCCCCACACCGATCCTTCAGCCTTTTCAATATCGGCGTTGAGCTGATTCTTCACCACCTCCAACGTCGACGTCGAGAGTTCCACGGGCAACACGCACTCGAACGATGGGTCTTGGCTTATCGCGATCAACGCCGCCTTGTCGTACGCGTGCGTCGGCGCCGTCGAGGACGAGGACGAGGACGATGGTGACGACGAATCCCCGGGCGCGGCTGCGGCGGACGCGCTCGTCACCGCCGTCGTGGCGGACGCCGACGCCTTCGGCGCGCCATTCGGCGTCGAGCCTTGGGCGAAAGATTCGTACACTCCGCTCTGCGGTCGAAGCGATATGGTTGTCATCGTCGTCGGTCGTCGAGGCGCGGTGTGACGTCGTCCGTCGCCGCGCGTCGTCGTCGTCGTCGTCGTCGTCGTGAGGTTTTGCTGCGCTTTAATTTATACCCGTAACTTTTCACACCATAGTCATACGCCGAGTTAGGTTAACTTTGAAAGGTGCCTTTAAGGTCTATAAAGGACTATGAAGGACTATTAGCTCAGTTGGAAGAGCGTCAGACTTCGATCATCAGCGTAGCGAATACGCCGCGTGTGACGCCATCTGAATGTCGCGGGTTCGAGCCCCGTATGGTTCATCTTTTTAAGCCTATATATCATCCCTTTTTTAATGGAAAATGTACCCAAGCAGCGCCGGCGATTGGACGTCTCGCGTTGATGCGCGCAGACCTCTGCGCGCGCGATGGACGCCCCATCGCGCACCCGCGACGGAGAACACTCGAGAAAACATTTTTTTGTGTCGTGTGCTCGATGCTAGTGTATTACAACGATGGCTCGTTCTGTGTGTGTGTGTGTATTGATCGTCGTGAACGAACGAGCGAAGAAAAAAATCGTGCGTCATCTGGAGTCGAGAGTCTCCAAACGTCGTTATTTCTTCTTCGTGGGCGATCGCTTCGCCGCCGCCGCAGCCTTTGCAGTAGGCTTGCCCATAATTTCTTCTTCACCGCTAGGTCCGATAGCCATCTCTTTGACCATATCCGCCATTTCATCGCTGTCTAAAAAGCTCAGCGATAGTTGTCGATTGAGCAAGTCGCCGCCGCCGTCGTTGACATCCGAGATGCCTTTAATGCTCGATTCGAGGAGTGAATTTACGAACGCATCGTCGCGTTCGTCGAGACGCGCGGCGTCGAGTTCGCCTTCGTAAGACATATCCTCAACCATGTGACGCAAACCTTCATTCGTGGGGGACTTGAGGAATTCGTGCCACGGCAACGTCGCCGCCGCATTCATCACCGGCGTCGTCACGCCCATCGTCGCATCGTCCCAGTGCTCGTCATCGATTTCTTCCAACGATAATGGCGACGGGGGGATCATAGGACTATCCGGCGCCGCGCTATCGTTGATGCTTCCGGCTGGGCCTTCAAGCGTGGGTAAGAATCTCGGCGCCGTGCGTCTCTTGCGAGAACTCAACGCGGCGTTGGCGTCCAAACCAGCCAAGCCACTCTCACGCAGAGCTGCGTTGATGTTCTCCCCGTCATGTACCGCTTGTACGAAGTGTCGCATTTGAGTTTGAAAGTTTTCCGTTTCCTTCAACCGCACACTCATCCTCGCCACTTCTTCTCGTTGCGTGTGCTGCGTCTCGCGCAGGCGCATCACCTCCTTGAGCAATAACAGCCTGTCGCGTTTCAATTGTTCGACTTCAGTGACTAGCCCACCGTATGCGCCGAGTTCTATGCTATCTTGATGGTGTTTTAACGCTAATGATCCAGCCGCACCACCACTCGCACCAGCCTTACTCGATCCCGCGCCGCCCTTCTTCGTCGCGCCCGCCGCTTTCGCCTTGCTCGACCGCGGCGCGTCGTGCCTCTTGAGCGTCGTCAACAACTCGGGTTTAGCCTTTTCAAACCCTTCCACGCCAAACTCGTAGCGATCGGAATGACACTTACGAAAGCCATAGTTGTTCAATTGCCGAACGAAAGACGCAAAATTCGAGTGTTTAAACGTCTTTGGCAAATACTCAGTCTCCAGCACGTCTGGTTTCCAAACCGTAAACGTCCGCCCGTGTTCGTTCCACGAAATCACATCGTTCGACGTCTCATCGCTCACCAAGTTCCACGTTTTCCTATATACATGTAGAAGTCACGACGAATTGTTAGTTACCGCATGTACCATGTATAGCACGCGTCGTCGTCGCGGCGATGTCACCGTCGACGGGACGCGTAAGGGGACAGAGCGATGACGACGATGATGACATCATCATCATCATCTTTCCCTCGTCTCGACGCATCACCCTCGTCGCATCCGCGTGTCGTCGCACACAGCACACAACATCACGTCACGTCGTCGTCGTCGTCGTCTTCATGGCCGCCATGCCCCCATACGCGCGCGTACGAACGGTACACGTACCATAAGAATGGGCTCACGTTCACCGTCGCGAACGGCGTCGTCGTGCCCGTGGCGCTGCCCGGCTGTGCGCTCATCGCGTGCTACTATCACGACGACGTGTGCGTGTGTGCGTGCGTGAGCTCGTCGTTTGTTTGTCTGTTCGTTCTTTCGTTCGTTCGTCGTGGCGTGACGTCGTGTGTCGTGTGAGGGCACTTTTGCTTTCGCTTTCGTCTTCGCGCCTTCGCGCCTTCGCGGGGGAGGATGGGCGCGTGGTGTTGTACTCGCGTGAAGATTATTACGAAATCTATACACGCGTTGATTACAATACACAATACGATGCACCGCGAATAGGTGATGGCGATGGCGATGGGGGCACGCGGCGAACATTGACCGAGACGGATGCCTACGCCGCCGCCGCGCGCGCGACGTCTTCGTCAAACGCCTCCATGTAGTTTAATATGCTCTCCTTGACCTCACTCGCGGTGGTGTTCTTGCCGTAGAATGTCACGAAATCGCCTCTCGGGTCGACCAAGTACGTGATGATGGAGTGATCGACCAAGTAATCCTTTTTGGCTTTTTCGTCACCCGTTTTTCGATAGTAGACGCGGTATTTGCGCGCGGCGTTCCCGCACGCGTCTTCAGAGCCAGTCAAGCCAATCATATCCTTGTGAAACTCCTTGACGTATTCATTCACGCGCTTCTTGTCGTCTCTGTACGGATCGATGGTGATGAATACCGGAACGAGTGGGTAATCGCCGCGGCGGGTCCTTGATGTCCCGGCGTCGCGCGTCGTCTTTGCGCGCGCGGCGTTGACGCCGTCCACGACTTCTGCTACTTTTTCCAATTCATCGGGGCATATGTCAGGGCAATAGGTGAAACCAAAGTACAACAGCGCAAATTTTCCGTGTAAATCTCGATCGGTAAATCGCTTACCCGTGGCGGCGTTGGTGAGCTCAAACGCGCCTCCGACGGCGGCTTTCCCGCCGGCGACGACGCCGCCCGCGCCGCCCGCGTATGCACCCCCTTTATGCGCCGCCACGGCGTTGAGCCGCCGCTGTCGCTCGACATCATATGCGTACAAGCACCCAGCACCTGTGAGCGACACTAAAACTAACGACACCCAACCCACCGGGCCTTTATTCGCGCCTGGTGTCGACGATGACGATGCGAACGAACGACTCGCACCACTCGGACTGGCGCGCGCGATGCCGTGCGCGACGCGACGGGTGAGTGTGCGAAACATGACGTTTCAAATGCCGCCGCCGTGCGATGCGGGGACTGACTACTACGTATTCTACTACAGCACGTTGGTGATGATGTTGCTCGTCGTAGTAGCGCGGCGAGTCGCGGTGTGACGCGAGCGCTCGACTGCGACTGCGTTCTCGTCGAGTGGGATTTTATACTAGGAGTGACAGGAGTACTGTAGTAGTAATTGGACATACGATCAATTAAAAATGTGTTTAAAATCGGTGTTGGAAATGTGAAGCGATGCAAAAATAGTGTGAAGAAGACGAAGACGAAGACGTACGTAATGTACGCACGCACGTCGTCGTCGCCCGCTCAAATGCAAATTTAGATGCGAGCCATGGCGCGTTGTGCCGCGGCGATGGTGGCATCAATGTCCGCCTCGGTGTGCGCCAAAGACGTGAAGCCAGCTTCGTACTGAGACGGCGCCAAGTACACACCCTCTTCTAACATGGCTCTGTGCCAGCGGCCAAACTTTTCGGTGTCGCTCTTCGCCGCGTCGGTGAAGTTCTTGACCGGACCTTCTTGGAAGAAGAAACCAAACATACCAGAGATGTGGCCACCGCACACCGCGTGGCCGTTGTCGCGGCCAGCCTTCAAGATGCCCTCGATCAAGCGACCGGTGATCTTATCCAAGTATTCGTACTGACCCGGTTCGGCGAGGATGCTCAACGTTTCGATACCCGCCGTCATCGCGAGCGGGTTACCAGACAACGTACCGGCTTGGTACATCGGACCCGCCGGCGCAACCATGTCCATGATATCACGGCGACCACCGTAGGCGCCGACCGGCATACCACCACCGATAACCTTACCCATCGTGGTCAAGTCGGGCGTGACGCCCCAGTATTCTTGCGCGCAGCCCTTGGCGATGCGGAAACCAGTCATGACTTCGTCAAAGCACAACAAAGCACCTTCAGCCTTGGTGACTTCACGGAGACCTTGCAAGAATTCTTTGTCCGGGACGATGAAACCAGAGTTACCGACGACGGGCTCGAGGATGACACCCGCGATTTCACCCTTGTGTTCGGCGAACAACGCCTTGACTTCATCCAAGTTGTTGTACGTGGCGCAAAGCGTCGTGTTGGTCGCCGCGGCCGGCACACCCGGAGAATCCGGAAGGCCCAAAGTGATGACACCAGAACCCGCCTTGACGAGGAAAGGATCGGCGTGACCGTGGTAGCAACCTTCGAACTTGATAATCTTGTCGCGGCCAGTGTACGCGCGCATCACGCGCAACACGGACAAGCACGCTTCGGTACCAGAGTTACAGAAACGAACCATTTCCACGGACGGCACGGTGTCGATCACCATTTGACCGAGCGTGTTTTCCAACTCGCACGGCGCACCGAAGGACGTACCCTTGTCGATTTGTTCCTTCAACTTTTTGTTCACGCGCTCATTCGCGTGTCCGCAGATAGCCGGTCCCCACGATCCCACATAATCAATGTACTTGTTGTTATCCACGTCGAACGCGTACGCATCCTTCACGCGTTCGAAGATGATCGGTTGACCACCAACGCTCTTAAACGCGCGCACCGGGGAGTTCACCCCACCCGGTAAGATATCTTGCGCCGCCTTGAAGATTTCCGCGCTGCGCGTCGTGTTCAGCGATGACGCCTTGGGCGCGGCATCGACCGCGAGCACGCGCACGCTCGCGCGGCGCGACGACGCCTTCGTCGTCGTCGTCTTCAACGACACAACTTGAGTGAATTGGTGCGTGGCGAACATCGTCGTCTCGTCGTCGTCG
>Ga0255756_1001519_pt1 | contig 26225 bp, 14 predicted proteins | sample 011ome_20_FD_179956 | JGI IMG/M metagenome (GOLD analysis project Ga0255756, IMG submission 179956) | Coastal salt marsh microbial communities from the Groves Creek Marsh, Skidaway Island, Georgia - 011509CT metaG (version 2) | ecosystem: Environmental > Aquatic > Marine > Intertidal zone > Salt...
CGTTTCCGAGGCGTGATGATGATGATGATGATGCGGTCGTTGATGATGACGACGGCGCACACTCATCACGTTTGTTTTATTCTCTTTCATCTTCTTCAATAAAGAAGACGACGACGACGTCGACGAGAGCACCCCGAACACACCCGACGAGCAACACGAAGAAGACGTCATCGTCATCATCATCGTGCACTTCTCTTTATTAGTACCAAATCCGGGGTGTCCGTTTGAAGACAACAAGAGTTGATGAGAGTTTGTTATTCTCTTCTTCTTTTGAGGAGGAGAACTGCTCTTTTATTCTCTTCGCGTCTCTTAATGAAAAGGACGAAAGAATACACACATGCGAGATCATCATCATCGAATTAAAAAGAGAGATGGAGAAGTCTCTGGTTGATGACGAGACGCCCTCTCCTGTGTGCACAGAACGCGCAAAAAGAGAGAAGACGAGACGGTCGTCGTCCTCTTTTGCGGGAAAGAAGAGGGAACACATCACCGCCGCTCTTTTCTTTTAGTACGTCTGCCTTTTTTAAACGAACGGTTTGACCAAAAAACGTTCTCCGTTGTTTTACCACACAAGAAATTAGAATCATCCTCGCACATGCCGCTCTTTTCGATATACTAATGCGAATGCTAATACTGCTCTGATAAAAAGAAGACGAGAAAGATGACGACGAGCAACGCGTTGAAGTCGTCTTTCTCCTTTAGTTCTTCTTCGCATCGTCATCGTTTTCGTGATGATGATGAGAAAAAGTTTAACACTAAGAGACGACTCTCGTTTTTCAAAAGAATCGAGAAAAGAAACATCGAAACGTCGTCGTCGTTACGCGTGAATGGATTCAACGACAACAGAGAGGGGTTTTCAAACGAAAAATACTCCGAAGATGTCGAGAGGAAATACAATTTTTACGACAACGCGTGTAATAAGAACGACGATTACGAGACGAAGAATAAGAGGAATGATTTTTATAGGATGAAGCCGAGCGATGATGATTTTGATGAGAATAATACGAATAACAATAATAACAATAATAACAATAAGAACATTCGCCCGGCGAAAGAGAAGAAGAGGAAAACAGTCGCCGATTTAATGACGAATCGAAGAAGACTGAGTTCTTCTTCTTCTTCTTCTTCTTCTTCGCAAAAGACGATGGGGAGTAGTAGTAGTAGTAAACGCGGGACTACCGCGGCGAGGAAAATCGAAGGATTAGTAGACGCGAAAGCGATTCAAGAGAGAGAAAAGATGTGGGCGAGAGCGGCAAAAGGAAGCGGGAAAAAGAGCGCGGAGGACAAGTACGGGTACTTGTTCGGTGACGGCACCAAGAGACAAACAACAACGCGGAGAAGCGGGGGCGAGAAAGACTTACAACACGAGGAAAAGAAGAAGACGAGATCTCGAGGCCAATCGAGGGAAGATATACGCGGGGCGTACAAAGCGCACAAGGAGAGATACTCGAAAGCGATCACGTGCGAGTTCGAAGAAGAGCGCGAGCAATTCAAGGAACGGTTGGAATCGTGGCCGTTATCGAGATTGAAAAATGAAGGATACTGCTTGTCGGACGTGCGAGCGAGGTACGAAGGGACAATCGGGAGAGACGCTTTGGTAAGAGTTCTGCGACCGAGGAGAGATTTGCCGAAAAATACGCCGTTAGGAGAGGAGTTGCCGTTTCATCGCATATCCGTCGGGGATATGGTGATTTTATCCGATAACGAAGTCGAGAGAGTGACTTTAGAGGATATCAACGTGTACGGAAGCGAAGAAGGTACGTCGTCCTCTTCGTCTATCGTCGGCATCGTCGCGAGCAGACAAATGTTTTATTTAACTATTGCAATTCCCGAGGACGATTTAGGGGACGTGTTGAGGGACGGCGAGAACGGACGACGTTTGCGAATAGATCTCTCCGCGAATACGGTGGCGTACGATCGAGCGATATCCGCGTTGGAAGCTTTTAGCGAGCCCGGGGGCATGCCGGGATTAGAACGTTCCAAGATGAACGACAGTAGTGGTGGTAACAAGAAAAGCGGCGGGGACAGTAATAAATTATCTCAAACGGCGTATCAAACGTTTCAAAGGAGTTTACTCGGGTTCGTTTCCTCTTCCTCGGTGAACTCATTAGCGTCCACCCCAATTAGCTGGAAGAACGACCAAAGAATCGACCAAGCGATGTCGTCGTACGCGAAAAATTTGAATCCATCGCAACGGAAAGCAGTCAAAGCCGCCATGCAAAACACTTTAACGCTATGGAGAGGACCACCTGGAACGGGTAAAACGAGAACTCTGGTTGCTTTAATCGCGTCTGTGGTGAATTATGCAAACGTACAGGAGAATGGCGGCAAAAGCGACAGAGGAAAATCTTCTAATACGCAAGCGTCGTGGAGAGGACCGAAAGTTTTAGCGTGCGCGGCGTCGAACGTCGCCGTCGATAACATCTTGGATGCGTTACTTCGAGAAAAGATAGATCGCTCGATGAACATTTTACGCTTAGGTTCGCCCGCTAGAGTACAGCCGTGGTTGTTAGAGTCCACGTTGAGTCATAAAGTCGCGTTGCATCCGAAGGGTAAAGAAGCGAATAGCATTCGCGAACGGTTTCGAGGTATCACGTCCTTGGAAGCCGCGAAAGCCAGAAAACAAGCGCAACAGTTAGACAGGGAAGCGGCGATCCAAGTAGTTAACGCGTCCGATGTGATTTTAGCCACGTGCGTCGGCGCCGGCGACGATTTACTCGCCGACCGCGTCTTTCGCTACGCCTTTGTCGACGAAGCCGCGCAATGCGTTGAACCGCACACTCTCATTCCTTTGACGAAAGCGTTGGCGGGCGTGTTAGTCGGCGATACAAAACAGTTACCGCCAACAGTGGTCAGTCGAGACGCAGTTGCGATTGGTTTACAGAGAAGTTTAATCGAACGACTAGAATTGTTAGGCGTCGAACCGTACTTACTGGAAGAACAATATAGAATGCACCCGGGCTTAGCGGCGTTTTCCTCGGTTCGGTTTTACGATCGACGATTGAAATCGGTGCCGAAACCGAGCGAACGCGTAGCGCCGAACGGAGTCAATTGGCCGAGTACAATGGTTCCGTTAGCGTTCGTCGAGGTCAAAGGCGAAGAAATGCGAGCGCCGGATGGAAACTCCATCTTTAACGTCCAAGAAGCCGAAGAGTGCGTGAGAGTGGTACAAAAGCTCTTACTCTCCGGAGACGTGAAAAACGCGGGCGATATTGGCATCATAGCGCCGTACGCCGCGCAAGTTCGAGCGATTAGCGAAGAGTGGAACCGAAAAGTAACGAGCGATGTCAAGCTGAAAAACACGTCCGTAGTCGAGGCCGACAACCCGGAAAGCGCCAAAGACGAACTCGAAATCCGCTCCGTGGATGGATTCCAAGGCAGAGAGAAAGAAGTTATCGTTTTGTGCACGGTAAGAAACAATCGTCAAAATCAACTCGGATTCGTCGCCGATCCGAGACGATTGAACGTCGCGATTACGAGAGCAAAAAGAGGATTAATCGTCCTCGGCCATCGAGACACGCTCTCGACGGATCAGTTATGGCAGAAATGGCTACAGTTTGTCGATAAATACGAGTGCGAAGTAGAAAGCGCGGACGTTTTTTTAGATGAATCATAAAACACTACTGTAATATTAATACATTTGTTATTCGCAGAGGAGAGCACGCAGCAATTTGAAGAAGAAGAGTTTCTTTTATCATCATCATACATCTTTCGGAACGAATTTCAACGCCGCACCGTTCATGCAATATCGAATCCCAGTCGGTTTCGGCCCGTCCTCGAACGAGTGTCCTAAATGCCCTTGACATCTCTTACACCTCGTCTCCGTCCTCGGTAAAAACATGATGCTAAAATCCGGCACTTCCGTCACCGCGTTCGGTAAATGGTCGTAAAACGACGGCCATCCCGTCCCGCTGTCGTACTTTGTCTCCGAACTGAACAACGGGTTCTCGCATCCGGCGCACACGTACGTGCCCACTCTTTTCTCGGTATACAACGGTGACGATAACGGTCTCTCCGTCGCTGCTTTTCTCAACACTTGATACGCGAACGGGTCTGTGTCTGCGGCGTTTGATAATCTTTCTCGCCACTCCTCGTCCGTGAGCGAAAACTCGCCTTCTCGTCGTAACATTTGCATGGATTTCGCATCGGCAAATTCATTTTCATTATTCGATGATAACGACGACGATGCCGCGAAAGCAGACCCAGAATTTGAAGAAGTTTTAAAAGAAGAGGGAATAACCATCGCTAACGTCGCCGCGGATGCGTTGATCAGAGCGCTTCGTCTGCTGCTTGAACTTCTTTTCTTCGTTTCCTCGTTCGTTTCCTCGTTTCCGTCCTCGTTTACGTCATCGTGTTGTTCTTGCGCTCTGACGACGTTTCTTTTAATCGTTCTCGCTTTCTTGTTGTTGTTGCTGCGAGAAGAAAGGCTACGAATAAAAGCGCTCTTCGTCGTCGTAAACGTCGTCGCTGAAGAGGAAGACATTAGTAGTACTATATATATTTGTGTTGACGTGTTGTTGAAATGAAGTATTTCAACAGTCTGTTGTGTGTTAAGCTTCATAGTATTAATATGGTACATTACACACAAGAACAACAACTACTACTACGTACTACTCTAGGTATATAGACGCTACTAAACTGCGACACCATGTTGTATGTCTACTAAATCTTCTTCTTTCATCATTCTAAAAGAAATTGTGAATCTCCTCGCACTCGTCTTCGACGAGCTGCTCTAACGCGTTGTTGTCCATCGGGACGGTGATTAAATCCTCGTTGTCGGAAACTTTCTTAATCTTGATCAACTCGTGATCGGTGAACTCGGTGAGGACGCCGCGCAAGGCGAGCTCGGCGGTGACGAGGAAACTCTCCCGCGAAAGTTGGAAGAGTTGCGGGAAGGTGAGTCCTTGACCGTTTTCTGAGATTTGAGCTTCGGCGATGATGCGGTAGATGATTCGCGCGTTCCTCGTTAAGGATTTTAGAACGTTCGCGGCACCTCGGACGTGTCGTTCCTCACCTTTGCTCGCCAAGAGTTGCGGATCGTTGGCGGTTTCCTTGGCGTACGGCGCGAAGGTGACTGCTTTTTGGTAAATCCAGTTGAACTTTGCGGCTTCTCGTTTGGACCATAACAAAGGAGCGTTGACGTGATCGACCGAGGCGATTAAGTGCACTCGAGGGAACGAAGACAGCTCGCCTAAAATCGATTGCGTTTCCGCGTTGCGCATAGCAACGCCGTCGATGTTATGCACGACGAGATACAACCGAGACGCGGAGCCGCCGTCGTTGAAAGACGCCGTCGATTGGTAATGATTTTTGTCTCTTTCGTACGACGCGTTGACGTTCGCATCACGCAACGACGCGAGAGCAGCAGCGGAGTTATTACCATTGCCTCCGTCTCGTCTGCTACCTCTCGTGTTCTTTGTCGCCGCCGTTCCTCCGGTTGTCGTCGTCGTCGTTGTGTTGTTCGTGATGTTATGCATCATCATCGCATCGCCGTTTTCGTTTGTTTTTTCTCCTCCTCCTCCGGAATGATCCGTCGTCAACTCTGCAATTCGTCTCAATAAAGCCTGCGCGTTATTCGCGACATCAGCGAAACCATTATTACTACTCCCACCGTTATTATTATTGGAAGAATGATGCATCAAATTCTCGGATTCGTCCGACAACGCAAACGCGCACTGGTTCAAAATCGCCAGCGCCGAGACTCTTTGCTGATACCCGTTGACAACCACCACCGCCCCGTCCAGAAGATACCTCCTCGCGAAATCCTCTAAAACTTGCTTCTTCGACCCGAACCCATATAATAAAACCGAAAAATCGTGCGTCAAATACCTAAACCATTCCGGGTACCTCATTTCCAAACTCTCCGCTTTCCTCTTTCTCTCCTCGTAATGCGACACCGGCAAGGAAGACAACGCGTTGCGCACCGTCTCCTCGTCCGCTAAATCTAAATCCGCCAAGTTTGCGTTCTGGTTTATTGTTCTCCCGCCGCCTCGTTTTCCTTTCGCGGATTGGTAGCCTACTCTTTTATTAGTATTATTAGTAGTATTACTTCTTCTCGTATTCGTCGTATTCCTTTCGCTCGCGAGGCGTCTTTGCATCTCTCCTAAATCCAAGACGTAATGTTTCTCGTCATTTTCATCATCATCATCGTCCTTCTTCTTTTTCTCGTCGTCGCTCGTTTTCATCATCAAATCTTGTTCTTTTGCGACGTCTTCATCATCGTTTTTATCGTCATCCGTATCGCTCATCTTTTGTTGTTGTTGTTGTTGTTGTTCTCGATGCATCATCATAAACTCGTAACTCTTCGCTTTATTCTTGTACGATTTCGGAAAGGCTTTGGCTATTCTCCCTTTCTTTTGTTTGTACAAAGCGTTATTATTATTAGTAGTATTATTCGCTTTTGACTTTGGAGGAGGCTTATGAGGAGGCTTATTAGTATTAGGCGCCATCTTTAGTGCTCTTCTGTTACGAGTGGTAGCATTCACCTTAAGCGTCACGTCTTCTTCTCGCGCGTCTCTGTTTTAAGGAATTCGCGCTTTTTGAAAAGATTTTCGAAATGTCCAGCTTTTTTATTTAGGGTGTCTGACACCCTAAAACATTCGTCTCTCTGATTTTTTTTTATCCACATTGGAACAAAGAGAAACGCGTCATAAGGAGAAGCGAGACGACGACTCTTTGTGTTCTCATCAAAGGAAAGAGAGGTATAAAAGAGGAAAAGACGCAGTATTCGTTTTCTCTGTTATTTCTGTCTTCTCGTTGTTCTTATTATACAGAGTGGTATATTTCTTTTATATAGAGTACCACAGGACCATTACGAATAAAATACTCTTTCGAGACGATGATGACGACGACGAAAGCAACAACACGCATCGGAACATCATCATCGTCGTCGTCGTCGTCTTCGATGACGACGACTCGGGAACGGATGTTGGGAGGAAGAGTTTTGCCAAGAAGAAGAACAAAAAGAAGACATTCAACTGCTTCGAGGGGAAAAGTCGCCGGGAGTTTTATCGTCAGAGCAGCCGAAGAAGAAGATAAAGCGACGTATAAAGAAACGTTCGACTCCTCCACCGGGCAGATGGTGAAAACGCTGACGCAATCGATCGAACAGATAGATGTAAACGGACAAACGTGGACGCAACGGCGAGGTTCACCTTCGGGAAAGAATAAAGAGAATAAGAAGGAAAACGCGGTCGTGTTTATCCACGGTTTAGGTTCGAGGGCGTACACGTTTCGACAAGTCTCGGTGTTGTTGCAAGAGAAAGGGTACGAGACGTTCGCGCCGGACGTGGTCGGACACGGGGATTCGGAAAAACCCTCCTCGAATGGAGGATTTAAGTACGACGAACGGTCGTACGTGGAGGCGATGGAGACGTACGTGGAGAAAGTCGCGAATGGGAAACAAGTCGATCTCGTCGCGCAAGGGTACGTTATTCCGCAATACGCGATATTGTTGGCGAGGAAGCGACCGGATTTGTTTCGCCGAATAATTTTAATGAACATGCCGTTGGACGGGAATCACAATTTGGCAGCGCCGTTGGCGACGTACGCGCAAATGTTTGGCATGGGGAAAGGGAAAGCGTTCGATGCGGTGTCGTTGAATTACATGGGGAACGAGTTTGCAATCGGCGGAGATGATATGAAAGAGTACGAGAGAGCGTACGTCGGGAGCGACGCGGAAAACGCGCGAATGGCGGTTGAAATGACCGTCGCGAACGCAGACTTTAAAAACTTGAAGAAAAAAGTAAAAGACGCGTACTTCCAGGGTGGCATGCCGAAAACCAGAATCGTTTGGGGCGTCGCGGATAAATACCTCGACCAAGCGCCCATGTTCAGCTGGGCCTCGGACGCTCGAGCGAGCGAGAAAGCGCTGAGAAAAGTCGGACACATGCCGCAAGAAGATTTCCCGCAAGTCACCGCGGATGCCATCGACGAGTTTTTCACCTCCGATTTGAAAGTTGGCGCTCTGAAATCGGTCCGAGGGAGGAAAGTTACCGCCGACGACGGTCAAGGATAACTAAAAAAAGAACATTTCATCATTGTAATACCGCGAGCGAATACCTAAAAAAAAGAAGGAGCATGAAATTAGATACAAAAAAATGTCCTCCTTTCCCTCTTCTTTCTCATCATCATCATCGTCGTCATCTCAAATCAGACTCTTTCTCGCGGGCGATTTCATGCCTGGACGAGGTGTCGATGCGGTCATGCCTTCACCTTGCGCTCGGGAAATCCGCGAAGGATTCTGCAAAGATGCGTTCGATTACGCGCGATTGGCAGAACAAAAACAAAAAAGACGTTTTGCAGATACGAAGAAGAAAGTTTCCGCGCGAGATGTGCTCGGAGAAGTCGCCAAAGTCATCGAGAGGTTTGAACCTCACGCGAGAATGCTCAATCTGGAAACCAGCGTGACGAAAAAGTCGTCGTTTTATCCGCACAAAGGCATCAACTACCGCGCATCCGAGGAGAACATGTTCGCGTTGTTGGATGTTTTAAAACCAGATATCGTTTCCTTGGCGAACAACCACGCGATGGATTTTTCGAGAGAAGGGATGGAGGATACGTTAAAATTCTTCGATTCGATAGAAGGTAGCAGTGATAATGCGTCGCTCGGGTTGCGCGTGAAACGCATCGGTGCCGGTTGGAACATCGCAGACGCGATGAAACCGGCGGTGCTGGAAAACGTCTACCCGTACGGATTCGCGCCGGCGAGGAACGATAAGCGAGGCGTCGACGTCGCGGCGTTTGGGCTGTGCTTCGAAGACAGCGGCGTGCCTCGAGAGTGGCAGTCGACGGAACGATCAATGGGCGTGTTTTTGGCGACAGAGGATGACAAAGTGCCGGAGCGCTTGTTGAGCGCGATTGCAAAGATGAAGAAAGAATCCTCAAACAACGCGATCGTCGTCGTGTCCGTACACTTCGGTTCGAATTGGGGATTTGAGGTTCCGAGAGCGCACGTGACCGCGGCAAAAGCGCTCGTCGATGCCGGCGCAGATATAGTTCACGGTCACAGCTCCCATCACGCGAAAACGGCTATGCTGTACAAGAAAAAACTAATCTTGTTTGGATGCGGTGAATTTTTCAACGATTACGAAGGTATTCGACCGCATCCCGGCTTTCCCGAGACCTCGTACTTAGGGCATTTGCGTTTGCTCTATTTCGTCGACGTCGACGCGAAAACGCACAATTTTAGCAAACTAGAAATTGTTTTGATGCGTCAAAAGATGTTCGCGCTGACGACGTTGGAAAATCCTCGAGAAGAAGCCGAACAGTTCTTGGCAACTTTGAGGCAGCAATACGCGTTTGGGCATTTGAAATTGCAGCTGAAAGGGGACGGGACGACGTTGATTGCCTGGCCGGATGATGCGGTCAGATTGCGACGACGCTCTGACGATGATGAGCTGTGAAGAGAGTACGTGGCAGTTTTATTATAACGTGCAATTACGCGTCAAAAATACAATCGATCAATCTTCTAAGTTCTACGCGTACCTTTAGACAATCGCGTTCGAGGCGACGCTCTGGTTGGCGACGGCGCCACGATGCTCACTCCTGCGGCACCATTAGTGTTATTATTATTATTATTATTCGCGGTGAGCGGCGACAGACTCGGCAACGGCGGCAAATCTGCTTTCTTCGTTGGAGGAGGGAGTATCGCAGTTTCCGATCGGACGAACAATTTCGGTCGTCGCGCGAAAGAAACGTTGTTTGCGCCCACGTCCGACACTTGCATCGCATTCGCGTCTTCTTCCGCTCGTGCGACAGTTCTTCTACTTTGTCGATGACCCGCGGCGGCAATATCGAAAGGCGATCGCGCTAATCGGTGCGTTTGCGACGCGCGCAAAGCGTCGCGAGGAAACTCGTCTCCAGATGCCGGCGAAGTCGTCAACGGTCTCAAGAACGGACTCGGTTGCACCTCGGAGTTTCCAGCTGCTCTCAATACAAAATCTGGAGTCGACGATTCTGCCACCGCAGAAACAGCTTCTAATACCGTCACGTCCGCATTTAATTTATCCTCCGTTTTCATTCTCTCCATCTCGCGGCCTAACTTTTCTCCGCCTTTCACCGACCCGGTGCCTAAATTATCCGTCGACATTTGTTGCACAACTACCGGTAAATCTCTAACTCGCTCTTCTAACATTTCAATCGTTTCTTTTTTCGCTTTGCCCCAAGCGATCGCGCCGCCTCGTTTTTCTAAATCGAGAATCCTCGCGTACGCTTCCACCGCTTCCGTCGCGCGACCTCGCTGTAAAAAGTAAAGAATCGTGTGCTCTGCGCTCACATCTTCGCGTATTTTGTTCTCCCAAAGCCAGGATAAAAACGCGCGTTCCATGCAACCATTCAGTGCCGTGTTTTGCAACGGCAAGGCGATGATTTGATCGAGTTGTCGAACGTCCGCGCAGTACTCTGCAATTTTCATGGTCAAGATGTTCGCCAATTGTTCTACGACGATCGACTCTTCTTCTCCTGATCTCACGGCTAAACTCAACTGCTCTTTCGCGCATAAAAATGCCTCCGCGACTAATCCCAATTCAATTCGTACTTCTACCTCCAACGTCGCCTTCTCGACGCTTTCAAACGTGAAATCGTTTCGATCTCTCGCTCGCAGCGTTCGCAAAGCCGCCGCGGTTTCGCCTCGTAAGTGCACGACTTTAACAAATTGTAACGGTAAGAAGCGGCCAGATAACGTCGCGCAGTTCGGCAAGGCTTCGTTCGTGATGATATCTTTTAACGGATCGTTCGCGAACGTCCAAGACTCGTCGAGTAAAGATGCCAATCGGATTTCAGAGTACGTCTTGGAACCGATTCGAGCGTTGCGAGCGTACCGAGCTGGAGCGTCTTTCCACGGCAATCCCGCGTCGAGGACGTAATACAGAAACAAAGATTTCTTTACGATTTGAGAAACCTCTTCGTCTTCTGTTCCTTCTCCTCCGCGTCCTCTATTATTACTACCGTCGCCGTCGCTGCCGCCCCAGATGGCATTCAACGCGTCCGGTACGGATTTGAACGGGTAAGACGCGACATCCGCATTTCCGCTCTTCTCTTTCAAATATCGCAACAAAACGTCCACGAACAAACAACACTCATCACTATCGTCGTCGTCGTTAGCATTATCAAACCCGAACGCACTCTTCGCGTTCGTTCGCCTCTCTTTTACTTCGTTGGACCACTTCGCGGCGCCGGAAAACTTGTTCCCTAGATGCCCTCTTTTCAAAAACCCTTCCTCGACCGCCCACATCGCCGCTTCCGCTTTGTTCGCTAAATTGATAGACTCGTCGCGCAATTCGTTCAACTTTTCAATCATTTCACCACTCTTGCTATTATTATTGTTAATGTTGTTGTTGTTCCTTCTCCTCCCGCCGTCCTCGGCGCCGAGCGTCTCGAACGCCCTCCGCGCGCATTGAAACGTCGCCATCGACCTCGCCAACGACGACGATATATCACCATCTCCTCCACCATCTTTGCTCTTCAACGTTTTACTCATCTCCTGTTTCTCTTCTTCCATTAAACCCTTCATGCATTGAAAGACATTCTCCCCGTCCCTCAACCTCGCTTCCACGGCGTCCGCCGAGACGCAATTCGCGTCGTTCGAAATCTCATCGATAAAATGTACGATCACGTTCGCTAATCCAATTCGTACGCACAGGCGGAATATATCGTTCAATCTGTCCGTATCGTTCGTGCTTTTATCGCTCTCAGTATCGCGAAAACCACCGCACTCTGCCGTTACATCCGGAAACGCATTCGCGACCGTTCGGTGGCAAATGCGAACGAAAGAAACGTCGATGAAGTCTTTCATGCGCGCGGATTGGAGGAGTTCGTAACACTTAATCTGATCCTCGGTCGTGAAAGAATAAGAATCAATGTTGTTGTTGTTGTTGTTGTTGTTGTTGGTATTCATCTCGCTTCTCTTCTTCTTTGTTCTTGTTGTTGTTATGTACTAAGAGTGCTTTTCGTGCGTTTACTCGACTGAGGATTTTGAAAGCAAAAATCGACATGTGAAGAACGAGGATAAAGTTATGAAGAAGAAGAAGAAGAATTAAAACGTGAAATACTTCAGAACGCGTGTTGTTGTGGTTGTGCGTATTCTTTGGGCATCTGTTACAGTTTTTGTTGTCGTGATCGTCGTCGAAAAGTCTCTGATGTGAACATCTCTCTCTCTCTCGTCTTTTCCTCTCTCGTGCAGGTCGTCATCAATCATCAAAACTTCTCTACATCTTCTTTTTTTTCTTATACTGCATCATCAAATCTTTCACTTTTTGTCCTCTGACGACCATGTTATCTAAGATATCGTTCTTTATGACGTGATCGTCTAACATTTTCTTGATCCGTCGGTGTTCGTCCGTTTCCGGCGGGATTTGTTTCCTCTCGTGTTCGTTTCTTCGCTCGGTCGGTTTGAGTTGCATGCCGAGCATGTGTTCGTATTCTTTGATGCGGCCGGTGCGGGAGTCGATTTCGTGCTCGTCGTCTGGATGTGTAAAGGTTGTTTCGTCCGTGTATCGGTGCTCCGGGTGGGCGTAGATGGTCGCGTCTTGTTCGTTGGTTTCGGGGTCGACGTAGGATTCGGAGACTCTGTGGCCGTGCGCGAGCGGGTGGTCGTCGTCCGGGTGGTCCGGGACGAACAAATCCGGGTCGGTTGGGTATTTCAGTAACGTCAACGTCCTGTTAGCGATTCGCGTTTGAACGTCCACTAAAGGCGAGTTGACGCGGTAATCGAAATCTTTCTCGTGCCTTGAGAAATGCGACGCTTTCGAGCGCAAGTATTGAAACGTCGAAATTTCATTCGCCGTATCCGCCGGTAACTTTAATAACTGAATCAATTTATTCAGCGGTCGCACTCTTAACATGTGCGCCGGTTTTGCACTTCCGTCGCTCCCGACTAACTTCCAGTGTTCGTTTCTAGGTTGGACCAAATCTTCGCTCTTTAAAATAATCGCGTGGTTGCGATACGGTCCGAGCGCGAACGCGGCCACTTCAAAGTTCACCGCCGTCCAATGCGCGGTTGTTCTCAACAAGTCAATCACGTCCTCTTTCTTCACGTTTCGCATTTGCTTGTGCTTTTTCAAATGTTCCCACTCTCGTTCAAACTTTTTCGTCAACTTTTCCCATCTCTCCTCGCCGAAATATTTTCGTTGCAATCGTCTTTCCTTTTCGTGTAAACCTCCGATGGGAAACGTCCTCGGATCTCTCACCAAATGCACGTACGTCGCTTTCCTCAAATACGTATCCGCAAACAACGGCAACAAATACTGCGCGTACGGATCTTTCCATCCCCACCTCGGAATATCTTTCTTCGACACGTACGTTTCCGTTTGATCCGGGTGCACCCACTTCTCCTGCCTCGCGAACATCCTACACAAATGGTCCGCCACGTCGTATTGCAACTTATACGGCATATCGTTCGGATCGTACAAAGGTCTCTTCGCCCACTCCATGATGTCTAAAACCATCGTATCCACTCCACTTTCTTTTTGTGCCACAGAATTCCCGTCCTCGTCCACTGGACCGAACTGTACCGCGTTCGCTTCGAATAAAAACTTCTCTAAAGACTTCCCCGCGCCGCCGCCGTCGCCGCCTATGATGACTGGATTCGAAGGAATTTGCGTGCAGTTCCACCCTTTATGGACGACGAAATGGTTCATCCACGTTCGTTTTCTTGGCGGTGGTTGTTCGAGTTGCGGTGGTTGTTGCACTTGTTGATTTTGTTGATTTTGTTGTCCTCCTCCTTGTGACGAGGAAGTGGATGCTTTCCTCGGTGAACTTCGTCTCGGCGACCGTCCTCCTGTTCCTCTTCCGTGATTCCCAATCGCCGCGTCAACTTCTCGGGTACAAAATGTAATCGTCAAAATCATCATCGAGAACAGAAGACAAACTTTGCTTCTTCGGAAGAAGAAGGAGCTTCTTGAGGAGAAAAACATAGTGGTAAATCGTAAAGTCTTCTTTAGGTTTTGCTCTTCTTTATAATAGTCTTCTTTTCTCTCTTCTTAATGAGCTTCTTCTTCTTTGTCTTCTTCTGCAATATCGAACGTCCAAAAGGGCGAATTACTTCTCTCAAAAGAATTTTGAGGAGGACAGACAGAAAAAAGGAACTTTTAGTCCTGTTCTTTTTTATACAAAACGTCTTTTTTTTAGAATGGGAGAAAAAAAAAGAACCACATCATTCATTCATTCATCATCACGAGGGAACGAAACAGAAGAACAATAATAATAATGGATGATGGGAAGAAGAGAAAAGAAGAGAGAAGAAGAGGGGATGATCGAGAGGAGGCTGTGGCGGATATGGAGCGTTTAAAGCTTGGACCGACGAAGTTGTGGACCGGGTTGGTGTTGCATCATAAGGATGTGTTTGTCTCGCACGTCTTGTCGAAATTGAATGAGACGGATCGGTTTTTCTTTTCAAAGGTGAATAGAGAGAGTCGGGGTGTGCTTGAGTACGCCGGGGTAAACGTATCGAAATTACGTTTGATTGTTTGCGAATGTACATCCATTTCAACGTTGGAATGGCTGTGGGATCACATGCCCTGGGGAGAGAAAGATGACGATGGAAATGTGATGGATCAAGCCTGGTTTTGCTCGGAAGTTGCTCTAACGAACAAACTCGAGTTGCTCAAGTGGGCGAGAGAAGTGAAACATTGCGGGTGGGATGAAAGTACGATTAAAGTGGCAGCAGATATAGGTAATCTCGAGATGCTGAAGTACTGCTTCTCTAATGGTTGCCCGTATAATGAAAAAGAGGCGTGTGAACTAGCTGCTATTGATGGACACCTCGACTGTCTTCGATTTCTTTTCGACAAAGTGAAACCTTCGCGAGATACGGAAGAAGATGCGGCACATCAGGCGGCAGGACATGGTCACGTGGACATCTTGAAATATGTTGTTGAAGAAAGAAAGATATCTGATGAGGTAAAGAGTCAGTGCGTGTACAACGCTGCAGGGTATGGCCATCTCGATTGCCTCAAATACTTAGTCGAAGAGGCGAAAGTGCCTCTTAACGACTGGGAAGACATCGCGTACGCTCGTTACTTCAAGCACCCCGACTGCGAAAACTACTTGCTCGAAAAAGGGTCTCCAGAACCAACGGACGAAGAATACGCTTTCTTTGTCGAGGAGCGGGAGCAAATGCACTCCGAGGAAGACGACAGCGTCGAATGAGAAAAACGCAGAAAACGCAGATAGATTTTTGATACAACGAGAGAGTCAATTTCGTTGACCTTTTCCACAGACTAGACTTCACAAAAAAAATGCGTTTTTTCCTCCTCTTCGTACTCGTCACAGCCCCGGCGTTGTTCTTCTTACTCAACGTCGCGAACGCGAATATCGAGGAGGAAGGTATTGGTGGCGAGAAAGAAGGAGTGGTTTCTTTGGAAACGCGCTTGGAATTCGCGGAGGAAGCGGAACGAGAGATCGAATCCGATGTTGTTTTCCCCGCAGAAGCATCCGATGATGACTTCGATATCAAAGACGACGACGAGGATGTATCACTACTCTACGCGCAAATAACCGAAGATTTAAAACCATTCCTAAAGAATAAAGTCACCAGAGAAATGACCAATCGAGCGCGCGTGAAATACGGGACAGAGAACCACCGAGCGTTCGGATTCGTTTGGGTGAAAAACGAGTTGTTTCTCGCCACGAGAAGACCTTCGCGAGAGTTTAACGGACACCACGTCCAGTTGATATACGAGTACTTTTACGATTTGTGCGAGGTTTTTGGAAAGACAAAAACGAGGGAAGAGGATGGAGAGACGAGCAGCGAGGATGGTTCGAAGTTGCCGCCGATGGAAATGGCGTTATCGACGTTCGATTACAACCCTCCGGACGAGGAACGACTTCCGGTGCTTTGCTTTTGCCGCGACCTAGAGTTCCCGGAGGAAACCGGGTGCATTTTACACCCTGGGTTTGGGTTTAGGCACAACAAGATAGACGAGAACGTGTACGCGAGAAAAGAAGAGTTCGATGAAGATTTCCCGTGGTCGAAGAAGGACGAGAAGTTAGTCGGGAGGTTTACCATGTACCCTCGCATGGGGCGGCACGCGGAGATTCGAGCGAGGAAAAATTTCGTCGATTGGGCGGAGAATCGAACCTCCTTGGAGGATGGTTTTTTAGACGTGAAGATGTACTCGAAAATCTCCCTGAGAGAACACATGGAACACAAATACATTTTACACTTGGACGGTCAGGGCCACTCGTTTCAGTTCGAGGAAAAGCTCGGATTGAACTCCGTCGTCGTCAGCGAGAAGAAATTGTTCCAGACGTATTTCAGTAAATTTTTAAAGCCAAAGACGCATTACTTGGAGTTTTGGGAAAACGACGAGAAACCAGAGGACGTTTTAGAGGTTTTACACTACGCGCGAACACACGACGAAGAGATGCAACAAATCGCCAAAAACGGTCAAAAGTTTGCCCAGAAATACTTCACCAAGAAAGCGCGATTAAAGTACTACCGAGAGTTGTTTCGAAGATTCGCCGAAGAGGCGATGGCGTACGAAGTTACGGAGACACCGGAAAACGCCATTCGAATATGTTGTCCCGGGCACGCGTGCGAAGAAAACGACATCGACGTTAAAAAGTACGCCGAAGAAAACTTTTAATAACACACATATAGAGAGAGAAAGTAGATAGAGCAGCTGTAGATTTAGAGACATTATTGTAAGTAGTTTGGGATGATGATAAGCAACACACCAAAAAGGGAATCCAATTCTCGTCAAAACTATGCTCCCACGACTCATCAGAAGAAGCATAAAAATGATCAAGCACTTCTCTCCACACATCAGCGGCACGAACGCGCCTCAGCACTCAGCGACGATGAAGCCTCGAGTTGGTGGTGTCACAGTCGCTTCTTCGTCGCCTTTTTGTTCGGACAGAAATCGTTTCCAATTCAAGCCGTCAAAAAACGGAAGACTTTTATACGGAGGAAGAAGAGGACGAGGAAGACACATCGCCTCAACGTTTTCTTCTCATAAAGACGAGAAAGACGAGAGTACTCGCGATGATACTGATGCTGAGAATGATAAGGAGAAGTATTATTCCGCGAAAGCTATTCGAAGAGGTTTCATGGATAAAACGGTTGAGTACGATAAAAAGTACCTCTATCACGGGAGGAAGCGAGTGTATCAAGGTGATGAGGATGATGATTCAGACGACGAGAAACAGATGAAGAAAAAGATATTCCCGTTCACGACAAAGAACGGGTTAAATTTTGAAGGCGTTGAAGCGGAAATACACGAAATCGAAGAGATTGTCGTCGGGAACGATATGATCGGCGCGGATCGAATACGGCGCGTAGAGGAGACGGTATCGAAGAGAGTGTTTAGCGTGCTCCCGATATTGGAGAACGTGTACGATACCGGGAACTTTTTAGCGGTGTGTCGATCCGCAGAAGCGCTGGGTATAGGCGCGGTTGGCGTCGTCGCAGAGAAAGGTTTGGTTTTTAAACAGTCCGGACGGACGAGCGGAGGCGCCGTGAAATGGCAGCACATCTCGCAGTACGAATCCACAAAGGAGTGCATTGAAAAAGTGAAGAAGCGAGGGTTTCGAGTTCTGGTGACGGATTTCGATAACGAGAAAGCAAAATCGGTTGGAGAGTACGATTGGGCAGAGGTACCAACGGCTGTGATATTCGGTAACGAGTTGGATGGAGTTTCGGAAACCGCGAAGGAGTTGGCCGACGGGAAAGTCTACTTGCCGATGTCGGGTTTTACGGAGTCGTTTAATTTATCCGTATCGGCGGCTCTTTTACTATATCACGCGACAGAAGATAGAAAGAAGAGAATAGCATCATCATCATCATCATCGCACGAACAACGGGGAGACATGAGCGAAGACGAGGAACGTTTGTTGCGTGCGATTTGGTTGAGTCGTTCAGTCGCGAATTATTCTAGGCCAAAATACATGAAAGGGTTAATCGAACGGTTCAGATTACGAAAGAAGAAAGGAGAAGAAGGGGAGGAGAGAACAACAACAACAACGATCGTGCACGATGATTTCAACAAGAAAAGCAACGATGACGAAAAAGAACACGAGGACATCGTTGCTTTCCAAGAAATTTTGCAACCGTCGCAACTTTTAAAACGAGGGAAGTTCTTAGACTAGAGAGAGATAGACGACGCACTCGCACTAGATAGTATTCAAGTTTGTATTATTAATTAAAAAGTTGTAGCTACGTAGTTTTATATCACTGTTGTGTTAATGCTAAATGTTGTTATAGATAGATAGATAGATAGATAAGATTTTCTCTTCGCGGTGTATATCACCGAAGAGGTCTGAAAGGCACGTACGGAATCCCTTGGTTTTCGCAACATTGCGGGCACGCAAACTTAATATTCGCCTCTTCTTGCTCGTCCAAGCCAGGCGGTTGCATGCCGATGCACTCGTAGTGAAACCAGCCGTCGCATCGGTCGCAGCAAATCATCGATCGTTTCGCATCGTACGCGGATCGACAGACGCAATAGAGTTCGCATCGTTCGCCCAACTCCTCCAGTTCGTCTTTGAGATGCACGGGTAACGCTCGACCTTCGCGCAAAAGAACGCGAGCGGCTTCGATTGGAATGGATTTATCTTCGACGACGGTGGCGGCGTGTTCGAGCCAAAGTTGACCGGCGGATTCTAAGGCAAACGCGCGATCGGCTAATGGATCGACACCACCTCCTGGACAAAGGCCAGCGGCTACGGCGGTCTCTTTCAGTTCGTGCAACTCGATGAGTTTTGGGAACGGCGGGCCTCGCATTAAAGACGTGGCGCGTTGTCGCCACGCCGGGCCGCACACTTCTCTCATCATCGCTAACGTCTCCTCGACTGGTTCCAATTCCATGGCTAATGCACCTTTCATGCCCGCAAAGATTTGTTTCTTCAGGTCAATTCCGACGGGTTGTTGCGTACCATCAGGACCGGTACCGCTGAGTTGATGTTGCGCTGTCGCGGCGGCGAACATTTGTTCTTGTCCCGGTTGCGGTTGCATCGCACCCATCATCTGCAATTGCTGTTGCTGGTGAACGAGAAATTGTTGATCGTGCTGTTGCTGGAACTGTTGTTGCTGCGCGAACTGTTGCTGCATGGCGGCTTGCGCTGCGATGGCAGCAGCTTGCGCGGCTTGCGCGGCTTGCGCGTCTTTGCCTACATCCATCGGCGTCGCCGCGTCCTCTTCTTTCACAGCTTCTTCTTCCTTGTCCGCCGCTTCGGGCGCGGGAGCTTCAACTTCTTCTGCAACTTTCTTCCCCTTCGCGCCTTTTTTACCTTTTGCCGCAGCTTTACCTTTCTTGCCTCCTTTCACCGGGGGCGCTGGTTTCTCAGGCGGCGGCGCGGCAGCCGGCGCTTCTCCGGCTTCCTTTTTCACGTCCTCCTCGGGCGAAGGTTCCTCCTTTCCTTTTGAATCGTCCTTCTCCTTTGCCGCTGCTGCTGCTGCTGCTGCTGCCGCTTCTCTTTCGACGTTAGCGGCGGCAACAGATGGAGGAACCGCAACTTGTGCGTTCGGATCCATCGCTTGCGTAATCGCTGCCAATATCTGTTGCTCCCCGTCGTCCTTCTTCAACTCGACCGCGAGTTGCTCCATCAGCTTCGCGTGTCGATCTCGCAAAATCAAGACGTGGACAATGTGCGGGTGCGAAATCGCCGGCGCCATGTGTAACTGCGCTTGACACAACGCCAGCTGAACGCCAAACTGTTGCAGCAAAGTGAGTTGGTTGATGGTAATATTCTTCAACTCTTCGGAGAGTAAAGTTGGATTGGCTTGCGCGCCTTGCAAAGCAATCGTGCGTTGCGTCGCCGCGGCGGTGACAGATTGGCCCATGAGCATGACGTGCTGAATGGCCGTCAATTCGGCGTTGTGCGGGTTTGCACCGCGCATTTGCGCCTCGTTGACCTTTCTCGCTCTCGCTTCGGCTTCTCTTCTGGTCGTTGCTCTCGCAATATGCGCGGCTTGCGTCTCCGCAGACGTGGAGGTTTCGAGGACGTGGTGATTGTGCAAGCACTCGCGAACGCGCAAGCACCACGCGTCGTGCGCGTTGACGATTTCAATAATCAACTCTTCTTCGGGCATTTCGCACGGAAAAGACACAGACTCTTGCAAAGCTCTTTTCAACGCTAAAATGTTCGGCCGTTTCGTTCGATGGACCGATTTATACGTCTCCAAGGACAGCGCTTTCGGCTTTCCGTTCTTTGCCACGCACGGCGCGCACACGTAGTTGTTCATCGTTTTTGCCGCAGAAGCAGAAATGTTGATGCACTTCAAATGGTACCAATCGCCGCAATCGTCGCACCCGAGCATTTGTACGCCCCCGGCTTGTCTGCAGAGACAAAATTGACCGTCTTCGGTTTCCGGAGGAATACCAGTCCCGGTGACGTCCAAAATAGCCGCGTGGATAGATTCTAAAATCGTTTGCAGAACTTGCTTGGAATTCAGTTGCACCTCTTCTTGCTTGCTCTCTTCTCCTGCAGGGCCAACAACGGTGGGAGGGGTGCTCGCGTTAACTACCGGACGACGCAACAAAGCCATTCGCAGATTGTCGTTCCACTCTTCGCATCGAGTGACAACCGCGGTCAATTGCGCTCGTTCTGGGCACATGAACGCGTCTCCTTCGCTTTCGACTTCCTTCAACAAATCTTTGAAGTCCGAGAATGGGCGTCGTTTCTGCTTCTCTTGTTCTTTACCATCGTCGTCAGCTCCTTTCGCACCAGCTGCACCATCATCACCCGCAGCAGCAGCTACTGGAACCGGAGCCGATGCCAACAACTCTCTCGCCGCTGTAAACCAAACTTGGTGATTCGCCAAGTTCGCCTCGAGCTCGTCCACTTTCGCGACAATCGCCGGTAAGTTTTTCCCTTCCGAAATCAAAGCGTCCAACTCGTCCGGACCGATCGTTTGCTTTGGCCTGCCGTTTTCATCCAACTCTGGATTCAACATTGCGTCTGCTTTTTGACGCCACTCGTCCACGAGTTTCCATCGTTTGTTGACTTCTTCGAGAAGTTTCGGATTGAGTTCGTCCAAGTCTTCGGCTTCTTCGTGAAGCTCGTCCAATAAGGCATCTTCGGGTAAGTCTTCTTCCTCTTCCTCTTGTTTCTTTGATGCTTTCGACGACTTGCCGCTCCCTTTCTCCGACGTCCCGGCGGTGCCTTCGATTCTCTCAAGAATAGACGCAAAGCACTCTCTCGCTTTCTCTTCCCAATCCAACGCGCGTAATCGTTTTCTCACCGTAGCCATCGCTGGTAACTCCAAACCAAAGTCTTCGTGCGATAACTCCAATTCTTTAAACGTAATTTCCGCACCTTCTTCGCGCCATCGCGAGACGCAATCTTCCGCTTCTTCGTTCCAAGATTCGGCGTCTTCGACGCGTTCGATCAAAGCGGCGACTTCCTTCACGTAGATGCGCAAGTCCGGCGCCTCCTTGACGAGCTGCTTCGCTTCTTCCAACGTCGGTAGAGGTTGCGCCGTCCCACGTCGAGTGAGCTGTTTACCTTTCAGACACGGTTGCGCGCGTTCGAGCCACGCTTTGGTGGTGTTGACAGTTTCTTGAAGAAAATCGAACCCTTCGAGTTTGAGAGGGATGCTCGCGCCTTCGCGCACAATTTGAGCGACTTCATCGAGAGACTTCCTGTCCGCTTCTCTCTTAGAATTCGCGCATTGAACTGCTTGACGACCTTTTACTTCCCATTTCTTCCCAGCGTCTACGTGGCCTTTCAAACTTATCAAAAGTTTCTCTTCGTCTGGAGCGACTTCGTAGTCTGCAGAGTCGAGTAACTCCTCGCCTTCTTTCACCGCCTTAATCGCGTCGTCGATCGGGTCTTTCACGAGAAGCATGTTCTTAATGTCTTCGGCCCATTGACGAACGGTGATTCGGTTCTTAAGCCACGTCGATTCGGTAACTGTAATTGCGAGCGCTTTCGAAGCTTCCAAGTGTGTCTTCAATTCATCGATTGACGTCATCGGCGTGTCCATCTTGAGCGCTTTATTGACCCAAGCGTACGCGTCGTCGACGGCGGTTTCCATCGTGGTGATCTCGTCGCAATACACACCAAGTTCTTTGCCTTCGTTGAACAACATTTCCGCGTCGTGCAAGGGAGCATTTTTGGTATCCAAAAGCGAAATGGCTCGAGCGCGCCACGTGTGCGTCTCTTCGCGCGCCTTGATGAGCGTTTGCAGCTCCATCGAAGATACCGGCAAACCGTGCGATTCTTTTTCGAGCTCATCGAGATCATGAATTCGTACTAAAGTTGCCGCGGTATCGTCGCCGTCGTCGTTATGGTCTTCGTAACTCGCACGACCACCACCTCTGCCGGTACGACCCGCGCGACCAGGGAGCGCGGCGCGAACTTTTTCCGCCCATTTCGTTGCTTTTTGAATCTGCTCGAACAGTCGATGGTGACTGGGAATCTCCACGGAAATTTTCGTAGAATCTTTCAACAACTTCTCGCACGTTCTCGGGGAAGGGTAAGGTTGCTCTTTCAAAGCGTCTGCGACTCTTTTTTCGATGTTTTCGGCATCAGATTTCAAGTTGGTGTACGATTTCAAATCCGCCGCAGTCATCGGGACCGGTTTCGTCGACAACAGTTCTTCCAATCGGTCCAGCTTCATTCGAGGAACAATTCTGTCCTTCTTGGATACTTTTTGTTCGTCGTCCACGTTAGCCGTCGTAGTCGCCGTAGCACCGGCATCTTCTCTGTCTCCTTTCTTCTCTCCGTCGATAACCATGGCGTCGTTGTCGTCAGCCCCGGCTGGCGCTTTTTCAGCAGCTTCTCCTTCGGCGTCTTTTTCCTCCTCGTCTTCTCGCTCTTCTTTTTCTGTTTCTCCTTCTTCTCCTCCTTCTACGTCGTCCTCTTCTTCGGATAGATCGTCCTCGAGCATGACGTCACCTACCGTCAACTCTTCGCCGTTCATTCTAGCTTTCAAAACCGTCAAGTCGACTTGCCACTTCTTGGCGAGCGCTATTTTCGCGGACAACTTGCGCGTCTCCGCCATCTCGCTTCCGCCCCAAACGAACTCTTCTCCCGCGACTGCTAAACTTTGCAAATCTGCAATTTCCGGCATCGGAGCTTTCTCCAAGGCTTGTTTAACTTTCTTTACCCAGGCGTTGGCTTTAGTAATCCTAGCTTTGCCACAGGCGACTGGTTTGAAGTCCGCGTTGATTTGTTTCCGATGCTCCGCCGAGGTTGATTTCTCAACCGTCGAAACGAGCTTCTCGATATCTTCCAACGTTTTGCGGTAGAAAAGAACTCTGTTGTCCGCCGCGCATTCGCATAATTCCGCGCAATGCCTCAAACACGCTTTCCGCCCGACGTTGCATTTACACACGACGCCGGAGAGGTGTAATATGGAGCGACAGATGGTACATTCCGGATCATCCTCGGCGGTTCGCGGCGACGTTCGCAATCGAGCTTCTTTTGGTTTCTTGACTATAACTACAGCTTCGGCTTCAGACGACGACGACGACGACGGCAACGATGAAGACTTCTTCTTCTTCTTCTTATCGACAACTAACTTCGATCTGACGGTCCCATCCGCGGCGAGCTGTTCCCTCGCTTGGCGTTCTTCGTTCATCATCGTTCGAAGTTCCGGTAACAACCACCTCGCGGTGTTCTCGCTAATCGTCGTCGCTTCTTCTTTTCCTTCATCTTTATCTTCGTCTTCTGCACCAAGTTTCGGTGATGTTGTATCCGCGCTATCGCACAACAACCGCTCGTGACAGAACATCGACAGTTTTCGACACGATCGATATCGCTCCACCGCGTCGGTGCCGTGCGATAACCAATCCGGAGGCGCAAAGTTTACTTTCTCGCTAACGTTGAACCCGCAATCGACTTGCGCGTGGTAACTCTTTGGAAACGTCACGATAAAATCACCCGGGTTTTGCTCGACGCGAAATACCGGCACGTTGTCGTTTCGTAAAGTAGACGGCGGAAGCATCGCGACTACGCGTATCATCGCATCCGGTTGGTTTCCGAACAAATCCGGAACGGCTCGTTTGAACGAGTTCTCCATCGCCTCGCAGGAAGCCGAGGGAATCGCGTACCACATTTTCGCGGCGCCCGCGTGTTGATAGGTGACTGAATACAGATTATTTTCTTCCACGTGCCAACACGTCGAGGCAAACGTCGACCCGACGTATAAATACGGTTGCGACAAACCAGCCACGTGTTCCGGTAAACTTGCTAATAGACTTTCGTGTTCGCCCGGACCTCTCAACACCGGTAAGTTATTCAAATTCCACGGCGATTTTCGCATCTTTGCAACCATTTCGTCCTCTTCTTCTTCCTCCATTTTATCATTATTACCGTCGTTGTTGTCCTCCTCCTCGTCGTCACCGCCGCCGCCAGACTTCTTTTTCGTAGCAAAAGAAGAAGGCGCGTCTCGCATCCTCGGGAACCCGGAGCCTCGTCTCGTGGTGTCGATTTCCGCCGCGGATCGAACCTCGACGTTCTCGTGCGACCCTTCTTCAACCATCTGCCAAAAACTCTCTTCCACGTCTCCGCACGGAATAGTGAACGAACCGTATTGCTGTTGTTGCGCTAAAAGCATCTGTGTTTGTTGCGGATTGTTCCTACCAAAAAACGCTAAATCAAACGCGGCGCACGCCTCTCGAAATCCATCGATGGTATACTCCGCTCCGTCTTCGAATTCAACAGCACGCGCGGCTGCTTCGCATCCGACGCAAAACCATTTCCCTTTCGGCACCTTTTGTAGCGGCGGCGACAAACAGTACGTGTGAAAGCCTTGGTCGCATCCGTCGCACACGAGAAACGTCTCCTCGTCGTCGTGCCCGCTCTGGCCGCAATGCTTGCACGACTGCGCCGTCATGCGTTCAATCTCTAACTGCTCTGCGATTTCTTCTAAACCATTCTCCAATTTTGGTCTTTTCGGTGCCGGTCTGGAACATCGAAACTCTAAATCCAACATCGCCCCGATCAACTCCTTCTCTTCCTCCGTCGGTTCTTCCTCTTTCGTCGTCGTTTCCTCCTTTGAATTTGCCGCTCCTCCTCCTTTCCCGGATGATGCTTTTCCTCCTTTCCCTCCTCTTTCCTCCTCGTTCTCCTCGTTTTTCTTCTTCTCCTCATCCTCCTCTTTCCTCCTCATCTTCTCAAACGGCAACACCCACTTCTTATATAAACATTTCAGCGAGAACGAGTTCGACGTCCCGTCGTTCGCGCGCGTTTGCGTCATCCCGGGATCTAAAACCCTCGCGATATCTCTCCACTGTTTGTTCGTTTTCACCGTTTCAAACCCTTTCAAAGGATTGGTGTTGACGAGTTCGTAGAGTTTCTGCACGTCTAACTTCTTCCCTAAAAACGTCGGCCACCGTTCGATCGGTCGGTTGAAGTGCGCGCCCATTTTTTGGCAATAGTCTTGGCGAAATTTTAGGGTTTCATGCTGTCCAAATCCGCTTCGATTTTTCTTCCTTCGTTTTCCTCCTTGGGGGCTGTCGCGCTTCTCGTCGTCGTCGTCCTTTTCGAAGTCGTTGAGTTCGTTCACCGTTTGCACTCTCGTTTGGACTGAAAAAGTCGACGCATCAATCGCCAATCTTGAAGTGTGTTTTGAGCTCGTCGCATTGGTGGTATTGAGCACTGTTTCGGTGAAAAACTCCCGCGCGGTTTTCGGAGGTTGAATTCGGCACAGACCAAACCTCTCCGCGTGTTCGCGTATGGATGAAATGTATCGCAAAGGATCGGAAAATTCTTCCTGAGTTGGACGAAACGTCGGCGCGTCTTCGCAAAACGCGACGCGAGAGGATACTTTTTCTTCGTTTTGGGCGCTCATTTTGTGCGCGAAACGCGTTTACGGGGATAAAGACCCGCTCGAAGTATTCCGAATTCTTTCCCGCCGATCTCTTTAGACCTCTCTCCCGTCGTCGAATTCCGAAGGAATTCAACGCGCTCTTTTCGTCTCTAAAACCCGTCTTTATCCGCTCAAAAGAATATCCAGACGACGCTCGCTCGTATTTTGTGCTCTGGAATACGCTCTCGCGCTCGTTGAGATCGATTTGAGAGCGTGAGGACTCAGAGAGTAAAGAGACTTGTGCGAGAGAGATATGAAGATTTATCTCCCCAACGAGAAACCAATTGAGAACAAAAAAAAAGCGAGAAAAGAATTCTTTGAGTACGACTTGAGCACTTACGTAAGTGCTCAAGTCGTACTCTTTTTCAACCCTCTGAGTGCTTAAGTCTTACTCTTTCAGTTTTTTTTACGTGCTCGAGCTTACTCTCTCGCATCATCCTTTTTTTGTTTGTTTTTTTTTTTCTTCGAG
>Ga0255756_1001527_pt1 | contig 26176 bp, 13 predicted proteins | sample 011ome_20_FD_179956 | JGI IMG/M metagenome (GOLD analysis project Ga0255756, IMG submission 179956) | Coastal salt marsh microbial communities from the Groves Creek Marsh, Skidaway Island, Georgia - 011509CT metaG (version 2) | ecosystem: Environmental > Aquatic > Marine > Intertidal zone > Salt...
TAATGGTGTTGCTACTATTATTACTACTACTACTACTACTTAACTATTACAAAAATAATCAAAAGATTTACGATGAGGACGCGCCGAGCGAACTCTTCCCGAACGAAGACTGAATCTTTTCTCCTCCTTCGTCTTCGTTCGACGAAGAAAACTCAAATTTCGGCAACCGTCGCAACAGAGCGTACGGCGCCGGGAAAAAGTTGGAGAACCACAGCTCGACGAGGAACTTTACGATCGCCGCGAGCACGCCTTTGCAAAGAACGAGGTTTCCCCAGAGGAAAAGACCGTTCCATGGACCGAGAGATATTGCCATAAATCGAGGTGGGAGAGAGTATTCTTGTTGCTTTTTCTGCGCGTGTTTTCTTCCCCTCTTTATTCTCGTGGCAACGTATTCGGCTTCCCAATGCGCAAAAGAGGCTAAGAACTGTCCCGGCGGTTTCATCGCGCAGTCACCAACCGCATATATATTTTCAAATCCAATAACTTGCAAAGTTTTCGGATCTCGTTCGATGTATCCGAGCTTACTGAGCGGTATTTCCAGAATTCGTTCGTTATTCTTCTTAGCCTCGGCGACGGAAAGTAAAGCGCTTGGATTTTCAAACGAAAGAAAATTGGTGGAGGGTTTCGAGCCGACGGCAAAAACCGTTTCGTTCGCTTCAATCTTGACCGTTTTGTTTTTTGAACCAACGTAAGAAGAAGTTGGAGAAGATTCGTCACCGTTTATTCTCTCGAATCTTTGGCCGAGCTCGACGCGAACATTCTTCCTCTCGAACCACTTTTCCACGTACTCCGAGGCGGATTTTGGCAACGTGTCCAAAAGTCTATTTTTATCGTGCGCTAAAACAACACTCGTTGTCGTTCGCTTTCCTTTTGCACGAACGCACGCTATATCCGCCGCTAATTCTACGCCGACTACTCCACCACCAACGATTAAAGTCGTCTTTTCCCTTTCATCATCGTTACCAATGCTATTGTTGTTATTGTTGTTGATATTCTTGCGAGAAGAAGGCGTAGCTACGCGTTCCGCATCTCGTTGAAACGTCTTTTGTCTAGCGTAACCAGTCTTTGCACCTTCTCCTGGCGTCCCACCCATCGGCTTAATACCCGGAGCGCCACCACCGTAGTTACTTCCCGTCGCTATGATCAAATAATCGTACGCTAGCTTTTTATTCTCCTCATCTTCTTCTCTGCCCGCCATTCGCACGGAAACGTACTCCTCGCACACGCACTTAACGCCGTCGTCCGCAACATGCGCAAAGCTCGCTCCTACTCGCGCGCACATCTTCTCGTACGATCTGTGTAACTTTCCAATCCTCTCTCCTGAATGTCCACTCCCTTTATACCTCCGCATTGGCCCACCTCCAAGCATCGCGGAGAGTGCGCCAGGCGTGTACTCGAAATACGCCTTCGTATCCACCAAAGTTACATCGCACGTTTTGGCTAAATCAAATACGGCTTGCATCCCGGCAAACCCGCCGCCGATCACCACGACTTTCTTTCTTTTGTCGCTCATTTCGCCGTTCGTTTTAAATACGCGTTTTATCATCGCTGTGGTTGCGATTACGATGGCGCTCAGCGCTGCGATTACGAACAAAGCTTCTGGAGCGAAGAGCGTTTGTTGTTGGAAACCACCACCCCCAAAACGTAACAAACTGTTCGTTCGTATCGCCGCCGTTCTCCTCGATCTCGAGCGCGAGAAGTTCTTCTTCCGAAGAGATAGTTGTCGTCGTTCTACTTCTTCCTTTTGCCGTCGTTCTCGAGCTCTGTTGTTCTCGCCGGTAGCAGTCGCGCTCGTTCTGCCGATGCTCAAGCGAAGAGAAGAGGAGGAGGAGAACGCGTTCAACTTTGGGAAGAAGAGAGACCTCGACGACGAAGACGACGAGGGAACGAAGCGACGAGTCTTCACGCTGCTGCTGCTGCTGCTCTGACGACAACGACGTGCTGTTGCTGATGTTGATGTTGGTGCTCCTCCTAAACGACAACCGGTCCTGGGTATGGTGTACATGTATGGGGAGAAGAAGGGCGACAAAAAAAGTGAAGATTTCTGCAACACTCACAATGTATTTAATGCTCTCAGTATATATGCTGTATTAAAAGCGCGTTATGTATTTACATCACTCGATTCACTATTCCCTCTCATTCTCTCTCTCTCTCTCTCTTTTTCTCTCCTCTATTGTTTTTTATTATTTAGATGGTGGTGCCGTCCGGAATGGTCGCGCCTTGCATGACAATAACGACTCCGTCTCGGATGAAGTAGTTCGGGTGCTTTGTTTCGTCGTCATCGAAGTCAATGTTGCTGGCGTTGGTGATCGTGCAGTTCTTACCGACTCTCGCGTTCTTGTCGATGATGGCGTTCTTGATTACGGTACCTTCTCCGATACCGATCGGGATTTCCCCGGCGGCCAACAACGCGGCGCGTTGCTCGTCCGACTCGTAGAGGTCAGCACCGATGACCATGGCGTGGTCGATGACCGCACCCTTACCGATGTTGGATCGGATACCAATGATGGCATCGTTCACCTTGCAATCGGACAAAGAGCAACCGTGGGAGATGATGGCGTTCTTAACCTCGCAGTTTTGAATCTTGGCCGGCGGCAAATATCGCGGCGAAGTGTAGATTGGAGAATCCGCGTCGTAGAATTCAAAGTCCGGCTCATCCGCAGCCAAGTTCAAGTTCGCTTCGAAGAAGGACTTGATGGTTCCAATGTCCTCCCAGTAATCGTTGAAGAGGTAGGCTTGGACGTTGTAGCCGTCTCTGGCGGCAAACGGGATGATTTCCCCGCCAAAATCGTGGTTCTCCACGTACTTTTTGTTCAAGAATTCGTCCAACGAAGACTTCTTGAAGACATAGATACCCATGGAGGCGATGTACGGCTTTTGTTTCGCTTCGGCAGCAGAGAGACCGAGCAAAGTCGTGTCGACTTGCATGGCTTTCAACGCGTCCCCTTTCGGCTTTTCGGAGAATTCAAAGATTCTCAAGTTTTCGTCGCACTTCATCAAACCAAAGTCCGACGCTCTCTTGTCGTCCAACGGCAACACCGCGATGGTGATGTCCGCGTTCGTTTTTCTGTGGTGATTAACAAAGTCCATGTAGTTCATGCGGTACAGGTGGTCACCAGACAAGATGACAATATCCTCGACGTCTTTGTTCTTCACGTCCGTGTACAACCACGAGTACTGTCTGACGGCGTCCGCGGTGCCTTGAAACCAGTCCGTAGACGTCGGCGTTTGCGTAGCCGCCAAAACTTCCACAAACCCAGACCCGCCGTTGACGATCCCGTTACCAAAGTTGTACGTCTTCGCCAAGTGTCTGTTCAAACTCGCGCTGTTAAATTGCGTCAAAATGTACACTTTGTTGATGCCAGAGTTGATGCAGTTGGACATGGGCACATCGATGAGTCGATACGCCCCGCCAATCGGCACGGCTGGCTTCGATCGAGTCTTCGTCAACGGGTACAAGCGCGAACCGGCGCCACCACCCAAGATGATGGCCGCGACAGACTTCGTGTTTGACATCGCCGACGCGCTGGTCTCCTTTTGCGCGACCGCCTCGGAGCGAATGACTCGTTGGATTCTTCTGTTTGTGTGTTTTGCCCATCAATATTTCATCAGTTGTGTTTTAGATACAAAAATATCCAAATTTTTTTTTTTTTATGGAGAAGGATGGAGAGAGTTTTTTGTGTCAGCGCTTGCGTTTTAACCAAGAAAAAAAAGAGAGAAGAGAAAAACTCGAAATCGCTCTCGGGTACGAATGAATACACGCGCGCGCGAAGAACGCAAGAAAGAGGAGGAGGCGTAACGCGAAGAGCACACACGCATCATCAGTATCATCGTCATCCTCGCGAGCGCGATGATGCGATACGTGTGCGATGCAATAGTCACACCACGAGGGAGGAAAGAGAGAGAGAGAAGCGCAAAATCCAAAAACGAAATGATTATTGGATATGGACGCACGATCTTTCCACACGAAATAAAAAAACAAATTTCTCAACCGACAATATTTCCATACAAAAACAACGGGAAAAGGTTAACCTCGCACCTGTTGTTGCTGTTGTTGTTATTGTTCGTCTTCTTCTGGGAGGAGAGGACTCTCGCACCCGCGGCGAACGCGCTCGTTTTCGCGTGCGTGGCAAAGGCAGACATATTTTAACTATTCTCTTTTGCGTATGTAACGAGAGAGGAGAGCTAGAAAAGTAACGAGAGATTGTGTGCCTCTAGAATATTTTTTTCCTTTTTTTATCACCAACTCGTTGCAAAAATGAGCAGTGAAATCAAGTGGCGAGGAACGTCTCTCTCTTGTGAACGACGAACGACGATAAGTCCGTGTGGCCGAGAGAAATTTTTTGATCTCTCTCCGCGCTTTGTTTGCTGACTCACACGTTCCACTTCTCTCCACTCCACTTTCTCTTCTGCCGCAGAAAAAAGAACAAATAATAGAATGGAAGCGGCGACGACAATAAAAAATGAGAAAAGACAACGACGAAAAAGAAAGGTTCTGTTCATCTCGTACGAATACACGTTCGAGACGTTCTCTGGGAACGGCGTGTTAGCCTCGAGTACGGTGAGAGGATTGAGGTTTGACGGCGCGGAGGTGATGGTGGTGTGCGCGAGACCGAAAAAAGAAGAAGAAATGAGTGGAGAGCGCGATAAAAATAACGGTGAAGAAGAAGAGAACGAAGACGGTGGTGTTCTTCTCTCTGTTCCGGTGCCGAAATCAAAGTGGGGACGGTTAGATAAAACCTGCGCGCACGAAGAGTTCGCGATGAACTTATCCGAGAAGCAGTTGGTGGACATCGTGAAGTTTCGATGCGATGTAGTCTTGGGAGTCGATTGGTCGTCACACCAAGTGTACGCGCGAGTTAAGAAAAAATACGAGGAAGCAAAAGAAGACGGATTTCCTCCTTCTCCTCCTTTGACGTATCTGAATTACCGCGTGTTTACGTTACACGACGAGTCTCACTACGAATTAGAGCAACGCATGGTTGCCGCGTCGACGCACGTTATTTGTTTGTGCATAAACGACGCCAAATTTTTGAGAGACGCTTTCGTTGGCGGCGTCGACGGCAGAGAGGCTGTCGTCGCAGTGGTGCTTCACCCACCTTTGCGCGAGGACGTTTTGAGAGACGCAACGAGCGCTCTCGCTCGAGAGCAACCATCGCTGAAGAAGACACGAAACGCTTTGCTGTGCGTCGTTCGCGTGAGTAAAGAGAAAGAGCCGGAACGGTTTATCGAGCTCGTCGAGGAGCTCGCCAAGCGCGATGCTTTTGGCGATGAGTTGAAACCAATACTCGTCGCTCCTGCGACGTCAGAGTTTGCCGAAGGGTTAAAAAAACGGTTTCGAGAAGCAACGAAGCATATACCGAATGCCTCTGAGTTGTGCATTGAGTCCTTCTTGAATGCGGCACAGCTCGGTGAGATTTATTCGAGAACGAAATTGAACGTGCACCCGTGTCGCAAAGACGCGTACGGCATGACTGTTATCGAGGCGGCGGCGTTTGGAGCGCCAAGCTTGGTGTGTTCTGGAGGCAAAGTAGGATCCAGTGAACTTCTCATAGAAAGTCAAGGCGTCTTTTCGTTCGACTACGAGAAGGAATCCGTCGAAGCGCTCGCGGATTTCATCACGAATATCGACGAAAATAGATTAGAAGAAGTAGCAAAATTAGGAAGAGAGAGAGCTTTGGCGTACAACGAAGTGAAATACGCGCGTCTCATGTCGGAAAAGATGATTATACCGAAAGAACGAGGCATATCGAGTATTTATGATTTGGCGGAAGCATACGCCAACGCGCTCATCGCCTTCTCGTTGGATTATAAAAGCCAAGAAACAGTGGTGATTATGACAAGAAGCAGAGGTAAAGACGAGGAGGGTGATGATGATGAAGAAATAGAACGTGAGAGTACACAGGTAGTAGATTTACCCGTAGAAGGCTGGATAATCACGGCCGATAATCCCCACTCGATGAACATGGGTGTTGGAGCAAACGCAATCGCAAAGAAAGCGCTCGAACACGAGCTCGTCGATGCATTCCCGCACGTTCAGCTCGGTCGCTCGCTGACTTCAGAATACGACTCAGATGTCACCGATTTTGACAACATGAACTGGGTCGAGTGCGGGTACTTTGTGCCTTTTATTGGGTACAAGACTGAGAGTCGGATTAGCGTTGAACAGCGCGTGCTCCAAATAGGCCGGAATTTTGGCCAGAATGCGGTGTATTTTATAAGTAGAGCGAGCGGTGAAAAAGCGTTTAAAGTGACGGTTGTCCCTTGCAGCGCGAACATGGACGCGTTACGATCGACGGTCGAAATGGTTCCGCGTGAGATTTCCGCGATTAGACGACTCGTAGTACTAGATTAAAAATCAATCTTAAAAAAAATGCGTGCGTATGCCTTCTATAATCCCTCTCGCCTCGAATGCCTTTGTCACAATCACTCGCTTCTTTAAACTTCCTTCTCCTCCTTTTTCTACTTCTTCTCCTTCTAAAAGCGCTTTTTCTGCCCACCTCACTAAATCATCCTGCGCGTTACCTACGACTATCGCTAAATTCTTCCCCGAGAGCATCAACTCGTCGTTCCCGCTATCTCCGCATGCTACCGTTCGCTCCACCTCGAAGCCTAACTTCTTTCTCACAAACTCTAAGCTTTCCAGCTTCCCTGCTTGATTCGAGACGCAATCTACGTACTTCCATCCACCCGTACCGGAGCTAATTATTTTCGCCGTCACTTTCTTTTCTTTCAAATATTTCTCCAACGTTTCCACAAAGTCGCCTAACTTTTCATCCTTCAACCCGCACGTTATTTTATGCGCGTTCTGTTCCTCCTCCGGTCGAAAATGTGCCGACTCTTCCCCGCATAATTCGATGGCTTTCGCGCACCCGGCTCGGACGATAGACTCATCCCACCCCACGTCTAGCGTTCTCGTCCACTCTTCGTCTTCGACCCATTTTTCTTCCTCAGTTTTCGAGTACACTTTAGTGCCGACAGCGCATATCAGCATCTCTGGTTCAACCATCACCTCTCGCTTCTCGCTCAACAAAACTCGAAACGACTCCAACGAACGACCGGTGCTGTACACGAGTTTGCTCCTTCCGTCGCGAATCTCTCCTTCCCAAAACGTCCGAAACGCTGAAGTCGATCGGTCGTCGCCAACCATCGTTCCGTCTAAATCCGACACGACCAGGATTGGTCTTCGTTCGTGCGTTTCGTCGCCTTCTCTTTCCGCGGTTGAAGAAGAAGAAACAACAACTGTCGTCGAGCGACGAGAAGAAGAAGAAGAAGAAGAAGAAGAAGAAGATTTTCTTCTCCTACTCGTTGTAGTTAAAATTGATGAAGACGAGGACGCGAACTGGTAGGAGCGCGCGCGCAGACGCGAAGAACTGTTGATGCCGAGATACGTGCGGTTAGTCGTGGCGGCCATGTTTTTCGTTTCTACCGCGTGGTGATGCGCTTTTCTTGTGTCGGAGTGGAAAACGTGATTAGTTGTTGAAAAAAATGGTGAATTTGAGTCTATTTGTGTGTGTATATATTTACAACGATGATGATGATGATGATGATGATGATGATGATAATTCCGTCGGAACCTTTTACTTCCCAGCAGCCGCAGCCGCGGCAGCTTCTTTCGCTTTCGCTTGCTTCTCCTTCACGTCCTTCACCGCGGCTTTAATCGCGTCTTCGGCCAACATGGAACAGTGCAACTTCACCGGAGGCAAGTTCAAGTGATTCGCGATTTCGCTGTTTTTAATCTGCGTCGCTTCGTCGATGTGTTGTCCTTTCACCCACTCCGTGGCGACCGAGGAAGACGCGATCGCGCTCCCACACCCGAACGTCTTGAAGCACGAATCTGTGATGTTACCGTCGTCGTCTACTCGAATTTGGAGTTTCATCACGTCGCCGCACGCCGGCGCGCCCACTAAACCCGTCCCCACGTTTGCATCCTTCTTATCGAAAGCACCGACGTTTCTCGGTTTTTCGTAATGGTCGACGACGTTTTTGTGATAGTATTTTTTCTCGTTGTTGGTGTTGATGCTGTTACTAGACGTGGACAAGACTCCGGAAGTTCGAGCGAACGCGCAAAGTTCGGCGTTTTTGATGCCGTTCGCGTTTCTCAGGAGCACTCTTAAAGCGCTCATTGGTTTTTATATGTGTTGAGTGAGAGAGGGGTCTTCTTCGTTTTTCTTTCTCTGTTATTTTTATGCAACAGACGAACGAGAGTGACGATCGATTGCGGGGTATCGACGCGAAAACAGTGAGCGCGCGCGGGCTGCGATCGTTTTTTAGCGTGTTGCGGGCGAAGACGAACACGAACAGCGCGGGGCGCAACGAAAAGATGAGCGTGTTGTTGTCGGGAATTATTTATTTTTTGTAGAAGAAGAGAGAGTGTGACACGTCGTTTTTGACTTTTTGCTTCCTCTCTCAAAAAAAAGGTCAGCACTGTGAACTACGTGCTTGCTTTACTATTTTCAAAAAGACTAATGGTGATATAATTTAATCGTTACCGTCGTCGTCGTCGTCGTCGACGAGGTGATCTAAATCGCTGGCGACGTGCTCTTTGCTGACAGATTTCGGCAAACCCATTCTCGCGACGAGTTTCGTTCTTTGCTCTTGGTGGTCTTCGTTCTCTTCTCGCGCGGCGCCGACTTCTTCGCCGAACGAAGCGGCTAAACCGCTCAATACGGCAGCCACGGTGTCCGGGAAATGATCTATGAAAAAAGAAGGTCCGACTAAAAAGCCGCGGTCCATGAGGTCTTTCGCTTCTATTTTCCAAATCTCGTAGTTAAAATGTCGGATAGTTTTGGTCGCCCTTCGTCGGTTGCCCGAATGCGAAGATGAGGACGAGGACGGCGACGCGTCGTCGGTTGGATAGTATTTGACTTTTCGGAGGTACAACAACTCGCCCGGCGGGTACAACGGCGCCGCCATGTTTGGATCCGAAGAGATTTGCCGTTCCGAGAAAGCGTTGAAACTCTGACGCAAACTCGTCGCTTCAGAAGGTAAGGCGTCATCGGTATCATCGTCATTGAATACGTCCGATTCAACGAGCGCAGTTCGCGACATTGTCAGTTTTCTAATGAGTTGAACCTTGCTCAGTTTACACCTGACTAACGCGTTGATGACTTCCGAACGAAGCTTTAACAAGGTTGGACCAGACAAACGCGTGATAGCATCGAGTCCGTGGATGGAAGATGTGCAAAACTGTTCCGTTTCTTTCGCGAGTTCAGCACCGAGTAATCCTCCCGGAGGTTCGATGGCGACGACTTTTAGAGTAGGGAACTTCTCGCGCAAAAAGAGCGCCACGATTGACGCCGTCGCGCCGCCGAGCGAGTGTCCCGTGAGCACTAATCGCCATCCGCGACATTCGGAGAGAACATCTTCCGGAATCGAATCGCCTTCTGCCGTGCCTTCTTCGCCGAGAATGACTTGGTCCAAAATGCGATGTCTGTTCAAATCGTTAAAAACAAACTCCGAGACTTCGGCGATGCCTTTGTGGCAGTGTAACTGAGAGCCACTGAACTTTTTCTTCGCGATATCTTTACCGAGCAAGTTTATATCCAACTCCGTCGGTTTATACATGGCGTCTGTGACGCAATCGGCAATCGAAAGCGTTCCGCGAATGGATAAAACGACCGAGCGTTTCTTCACGTCTCGAGCGATGAAGTACGGCACTTTACCTACGCCTTCCTCCTTCGATATATAGAAGATGTCTCGCGAAGAGATTCCAGCGCAGGCTTTCAACGCGGCACGATCAAGCGTCACGTCTTGCCTGGAGTTATACAAGCGCTCTTTCTCTTCTTCCTCGTCTTCTTCCATATCCTCCGTGACTTCCACGACAACTTCGCCGCTACTGTTATTACTACTATTACTATTACTACCGCGACCATTGGCGATATTTTTCTTCCTCTTCTGTCTCCTATAATACCACCCGCAGCACAATCGACTCATGCCTTTAAAAGAAAACGCCATCTTGAACCCTTTAGATGGGTGCGCCCAAGCGTATAACGTCCAACCGTACGCGGCTAACGACCATCTCGCGTAATGCGCCATGTCTTCGAGCGTCTTCGAGAGCAACTCTCCGGAAGATTTAATCGGCACGTCGTAAGACGACGACGACGACGTCTCTCGTTCATCAGAAAACAGAGAAGACGAAGCGGCACTTCGTGGTGACTCGCTGGTTGTCAACAGTGTTGCTTCAATATCGCCGCGCTCGACGTCTTTTCCTTCATTCACCGCGAGCGACGCAGCGGCGATTGGCGCCGCCGGGCTCGATGGTTTCAACAAAATTCCTTTCGGAGGATCTTTGAGCATTCGTCTATCTTGTATGGCTAAGAGCGCGAGACCTGCGCTTATATCGCTCGGCACTAAATCTGCACCTTGGAATATTTCGCCGAAGCAATCCGCGATGGCGCTCATACCACCTCCTCTTCCCACCGTCACCCCTCCTCGTTCTCTCGTTTTTTTATCAATGTTTTCTAAATCCTCAACCGCCGTGCTCTCTCTCCGAATCCCATTACTCGAGGACGAAGAGCTCCCACCTCTCCCCACGCACATCAAACACCCGAGGATGGAAAATATCCTCTGCCACCTCTCTTCGGGATCTAAATGCGCGAACGCGGAAAACATGGAAAATACGCCAAACGCCGTCAACCCGACGACGACGAAGTTTCCGACGATGACCGACAACACCGCGTTCTTCACCCCTTCCGTCTCGTAACACTCTTTCCCGCCTTCTTCGTTCATTAAAACGACTCCGTACCCCATCGCGCAAACTATCGCGACTAAAATAATCGAGTGCACGATCAGAAGTGGTCTCGCTCTCCTCCGTTTGTTCGGTTCCAATATCTTCCCTTTCGAGCTCTCGAAACCAATCAAAAACTCAACGCTCGCCGCGAGAAAGAACAGAGACGAGGAGACGAACACCCACTCCATCGCTTTCTCTCCGACTTTCCCGCACGTCTCTCGTTGCAACTCTTTCCCTCTCGCTTTCGCGTACACGCTCAGCAACACGCACAGCCACACGACGTGTAACACGCAAAGGAGAAACGCCGGGATGACTAAATCGTCCAACGCGACGAGCCAACTCCGTCCGCACAGACGCAACGCTGGCATCGTGTGGTATTTTATGTGTACGTGTGCGTATATATCTGCGATAAATTTAGTCAATCTCGAGACGAGGATGAGGTTTCATTCTCCTTTTCTCTCTCTCTCTCTCTCTCTCTTCTGCGCGCGCGCGCTCTGACGAAAAGGTTATTGAATTTATGTTCTCCTCTGAGTGAACGCGCGCCCCCTTTGTTTTCGCGCAGCAGAGAGAGAGCGGAAAAAATTTATTCAATTAAAATTTTTTTGATTTTTTTTTCAAACTCTACACACGACAAACACACCCGTGTGTCGTGAATATTTCAATTTCACCACTCGTCGAGAGCAGAGAGAATAAAAACAAACGAACGCGAAAGAGACGCGCGGGTGGTGCGTCCGTTCTCTCGTTTCTTCGGCTCTTCTTCCTCTTCGATTCCGTTTCTTTTTTGTAGCGTCGTTTTCAAAGTCTCGCGTCCCGAAGATCCCTTCTCCCTCCGTTATTATTTTTTTCCCTCCATTTTTTTAAAAAATGTATCTCTCCTCTCCTTTCCCGAAACACACGAAACGAAACAGTGGCGGCATGGCGACGACTCAGGCGGTCCGTTTAGGATGTGGTGACAAGAATGGGCGGTCGATCTTTCCTCCTTTTTCTTCTTACGCGTCGTCTCGATCGTTTCGAAGGAGAAGTAGGTACGGTGATATCGGCGGAGAGAGTGCTCGTGTTCGGAAAAGGAAGATTTTCAGAGTTGAGGCAGCCGGAGCAGCCTCTTCTTCTTCAAAAAATATCGACGAAACAACGAGAACCAACAAGAGTAATAACGATAAACAAGTGCGGACGTTTTATACGTTTAAACCCGGAGAAACGGTGGAAATGCTCTCGGAGTACGTCGGGGTAGACGTCGAGGCACTGAAAGCGCTCAATCCAGGCGTGGATTTGGATTTCGTGTTTCCGGGAGATCGAGTGGTGGTGCACGTGGAACGACAACGAGAACAAGAACGAAAGGAAGTGAAAGATGAAGAGGTTCGTAAGAAAGTTGCCACGATGGTAGATGCGCGAATAGAGCAGCGACAGCAGCAGCAGCAGCAACAACAACAACAACAACGAGGACGACGAATCAAAGAAGAAGAGAAGCAGAAGCGAGCGGCTCGGATGGAAGAGGAGAGAAACAATCAACGACGTCGGGAGAAAGAAGCACAGTTACTCAAGAAGGCCGAAAAAGAACAACAGCAAAGCAAGACGAAAAAGCAAGTTCAAGTCCAGGCGATGAAAAAGCCCGCTCCGGTTTTCAACGCTGGCGCCGCTATGTTTGTTGCCTCTGTGCCAGCGCTTGCCATTTCGACCCGTCTTGGATACTTCAACCCTGTTCTGGATGCATTTGGCAAGGTAAAAGCGATGCTCGCGTCATCTTCCGCTGCACTGGAACAATCACCGCCAGCAAGTGGCGAAGCAACAGCAACGACAGAAGCAGAACCGTGGCGATTGAGAACTCCGGAAGTATATGCCGCGATGACCCAACCGCTCGGTGCTTTGAATTCAAGCGTCGCGGCTAAGAATGCTCAGCCTTCGTCTCCAATTTCCTCTTCTTCTACGCTGCAAAACTCGGTATCTCAGCAAGAAATCACCGAGTTAAAGAAGGAATTAAACGGCGTGAAAGCGAAGCTCGCTGTTTCCGATTCTGAAGCGAGAAACATAAAGTCTCAGCTCGAGGATGCGAAAGCGGAAAGAGAGAAACTCATGGACGAAGCGAAACGAAGAAAAGATGAAGGAAACGAAGTAAAAGCTCAGTTAGAACACGCACGAAGTGAACAAAAGAAACTCGCGAACGAAATGAAACGAAAGGAAGCAGAAATGACCGAATCACTGAGGAGAAACGAACAAGCTGCCGCGAAGAGTGCGGCTTCAGCGGAGTTGGACATGAAGCGCGCAGTCGAAGAGTCGGTGGAGAAAAATGCAAAGTTGCAAAAAGATTTAGAGCTCGCGCGCGATTCTTTGCGACAAGCGCAAGCATCGCGAGAATCTGAGTTGAATTCCATGAAGTTCGTCATTACGCAGATGGAAAAGGAATTGCAGGACGAGAGAGCAGCTTTGAAAGATTTGAAAGAAGAAAACGCCCTACAGGTGGAGACTGAAATTTCTGATCTCGAGAGGCGTTTAAGTGAAAAGATGAGAAGCGAAGAGTTTTTGCAGTCAGAGATTGAAAGGCTTAAAACCGAGTTGACTGCGAATGCGTCCGAACTTGAAGAAGCGATAAGCATGAAAGAAGATGCCGAAGATGCGTTGAAAACGATTGAATCCAAATCTCGTGAGGAAATCGACGCGTTGTCCACGGAAGGACAGAAAATGAGACTCGAAATTATTGCTTTCAATCAACGAGTTGCAAAACTCGAAAGCGAAGCCGAGATTGCCACGACTCGCGCCGCCGATGCAACCGAGGCGTTGGAACGTCTTCAAGAGTCTGCTCAAATCGCAGGTTCGACCCAAGAAGAAAGGCTGAATGCAGCACTTTTGGCTCAAGCTGAGACTGAATCGAAATTGACAGAAGTTGAAAGTCGCTACACAAAGGCGAGCGAAGATTTTGCCAAGCAAGAATTGGAATTCAAAAAGAAAATAAAGGAATTGGTTGAAAAAGTGCAGTCTATAGAAACCAAGTTGTCGCAAGAGACTCGAAGTTTGGAGGAGAAAAATTTAGAATATGCATCAAAGCTTTCGGAAGCTTCCGAAATTGCCATTAAAGAGAAAAAGGTGATTGAGGATGAACTCGCCGAAGTCACTGCTTTGAAAGATTCCGTGGAACTACAATTCGAAGAGCTGAAGGAGAAAACATCGAAAGAAAAAGAAGAACTTGGCATCGGAAAACGCGCTATGGCATTAGAAATCAGAAACTTAACGGAGCAGCTTGAATCAAAGCGTTCGCTTGAATTGGAAGCTGAAAAGTTCCAGGAGGAGAGAGAAACGCTGCTCATTGAAATCGAAAACGTGAAGTCCTCGAGGAAAAATCTCGAAATTGAGTTTGATACTTTTCAGAGAAAAGCAGAGGCTGATTTAGAACGAGAGACAGAGCTGCGGGAAGCGAGTTCGAAACAAATAAGAGATGAAGTTCTACAGTTTGAAGAGATGAATAAATCGTTGACCGAAGAAATTGCAGATTTGAAGCAGAAGCTTGAATTTGCGAATATTGCGATATCGAAAAGTGAAACGCAACGATCGGAATATGTCGACGGGAAAATAAAGGACCTCGAAAAAGCGCTTGAAAATGCCGAGAAGGAGAAAGAGACTCTAAAATCCGAGTTTGATGAGCGATTGAATCGACAAAATACCGAATATGCAGCTTTTGGACGGGACTTAGAGCTGCAAATTAAGGAAGCGGAAGATGCTCTCGAATTGTCTAGACAATCTTTCGACAAAGAGTTGAAAGCCGCACTGGCCTCAAAAGAAGAAGCAGAGTTGAACGAAAAAGCGTGGCGAGAGAAAATTGAAGATCTCGAGAACCAATTGGCTGAGTACGGCGATGTTGAGAGAGATCTTGACGTTTTCCGAGAAAGGGTCTCGTTCATGGAAAGCAAACTCACAGAAACATCAGAACGGATGAAGCAATTAGAAACGGAAGAAATCGAAGCAAAAGCGACTCAAATGTCAGCACGGGAGAAGATCGCCGAGCTCGAATCGGCGTTGGCCAACCAAGGGGCTCTCGAGGAAGAACTCACTGCTTTGCGCGATCAAATTGCATCTAAGGAAAACGAACTGCAAGAAGCGTTGGATAAAGTTGAGAACTTTGCGACGTTAGAGGCGAATCTTGCCGAAGCTATCGAAGATCTCGAAATGTTTAAATTAGAGTCCAAAGCTGAACTCGATGATGCGTGGCGAGAAAGAGACGAAGCGACGGCGGACGTTTATCGTGAACGTGCAGAACAGTTGGAGCGCGCAAATAAACTTGAACGGGAGTTGAATGGCAAGATTGAAGATTTGCAAAAGGAGCTTGAAAGTGCCGAGGAGAGTAAAAAGTTAGCCGAAGAGAACTTCGAAAACGTTCAAAAAGCTAAAAGTATTATTGAGGCAGATAAAATAGCTATGGAGCTCGTTCTCGATAAGTTTCGAGAAGAGCACGATAAGTTTATTGAACTGAATGAAGAATTAGAGCTGGCCGCAAAGGCACAAGAACAGGCCGAAAAGATTTTGACTGAGACGAAGGAAAATTTCAACGCTGTTCTGGAGGTCACTTTCAGCGAGCATAAACAAGAAATCCAAGCATTGGGCAAACAGTACGACTCAAAAGTCTACGCGCTAGAAGCAAAGTTAAAAGTTATGAGGGATCAAAACTACGAAGAGAGTAAAAGGGTAGAGTCTGCCAACGCGCGAGTTGTTGAGCTTGAGTCCGAGCTGGAAGAAGTTCGTTCGAAGATGGAGGAAGAGATGGGTTCTTCCATTGCTGCAGCAGCGATAGCAGGTGAAGCAGAAATCGCGAAGAGGCAGCTAGAAGAGGTCAGAGCTGAGTTGGATTCTTCTCATGAGAAGTTTGAGAGTGAATTGAGGGCAGCTGTGGAGGCCAGGAGAATTGCCGAGTCAAATTTGCATGCCGCGACTGAGAAAATATCAACCTTCGAGAACGAGATTTCGTCGTTATCCGACGTTCGTAACTCAGAGATGATAGAACTTCGAGAGCAACTGGAAGATGTGAAAGCTTCCTCGGCTCTCGAGCAAGAGCAGTTGAGAGCGGATCTCGAAAAGTCTCGCACAGAGCTTGAATCTGCTCGAACGAACTTCGAAGCCGACCTGTATGCCGCGTACGAAGCGCAGAAAAGCGCAGAGTCGAACGTAGAGGAATTGAACGAGCAGATCAAATCGTTTGAATCTGAAATTTCACTCGTTTCCAATGCTAAGTTGATATTAGAGTCTGACCTCGAGGAAGCTAGAGGCAAGTTAGTTGAATATGAGTCATCTTTGGGTGAAAGAGAACAATTGCAACAGAAGTTGGATTCAGCTCGGTTCGAGTCAGAGAACTCTGAATCTAAAGTTGCCGCGGCTGAAGAGAAGCTCCGCGAAACGGAAGCTGAGCTCTACGACGTGCTCTCGAAGAATGAGGAGCTCGAGTCCTCACTCACTAGTAACTCGGAGTCTCTTCGATTGGAATTGGAAGAATCTCGCGCTGAGTTGGAATCCACTCGAGCAAACTTTGAAACTGAGTTGAACGCCGCATACGAAGCACAGAGAAGCGCTGAGTCCAACGTCGAAGAGATGAACGAGCAAATCAAATCCTATGAGTCAGAACTCTTGGCAATTGGGAGTTTAGAGCTTCAACTCGACGAGGCGCAAGCAAAGCTAACTGCGTACGAATCATCTTCCAATGATTTACGCAAGGAACTCGAATCCGCTCAATCAGAGTTGGATAGTAAATCGTCCATTGTCGCCGCGGCAGAGGAGAAACTTAGCGCATCCGAATTAGAACTCAGCGAATTGCGCTCGAAGCTCGAGGAGAAGGAATCCTACATCAGCGGTAGAAACTCTACGGTGCAAACCTTGGAACAACGTTTGTTTGAAATGGAAAAATTGAGCGAACAAGCGAAAGCAGATTTGGAAATTGCGAGATCTGCGTTTGAAGCTGAATTATCTGAGGCGCACGAAGAACAAAGAGTTGCTGAAAAGAGCGTGGAAGTTGCAAACGAAAGGGTCAAAGCGACGGAGTCTGAATTGGTGGATCTCCGAGCCAGGGTTGAAAATTTTGAGGCGCAAAGTCAAGAGAAGGAAAATATTCTCCAAGAAGAGGCGAGAGCTTTGCGAGTGAAAATTGAGGAGTTTGAAAACGCAGAGCGCGCCTTAGAGCGGCAGGTATCAGAGGCGAAAGAAAATTTAGTCGTTGCGGAGACGCGAGCAAAGTCCTCGGAAGTCCAACTGGCACGCCTTCAAAACGAAGTCGACGCCTTGAAAAATACTGTTGCAACGTCGACGAATATACTCCGTCAGAAAGAAATGGAAAGCGAAGCGCAAATGTTAGCGTTACAAAACGAAAAGCTTCGAGCGGAAATCCAGATGGCGACGATGGTCACGGAACAGCAGCGCATACAGCTCGAAGATACATCGGCGCAACTTCCATTTTCAGTCGAGGCAAAATTTATCGTCAACCTTGATCTACCTCCACATCAGTTCTTGTCTCTCACCGGGTCATGGTGCGACTGGAGCGTTAGTGCGAGCGAAGAAATGACGTGCGCGAACAAAACAACGTGGACTAAAGAAGTCCCTTTAGGATTGGACGTAGCCCACGAGTACAAGTATTTGATTTGCGAGCGAGACTCCAATGGCCAGCCAAAACAAATAGAGTGGCAAAATGGCGCCAACAGCATGTTTGGCGCATCCAGCGGCGCTTTACAAAACATGCGAGGCGACGTAGAAATTCACGACACGTGGATCCCAAACCCACCAAAGAATGCCGTCTTTCTATTTTCAAAATCCGGAGGTAAATTCGAGACCGACAGACATCGAATGCTCCAAGACTGTCTGGATGCGCAAACCTACGGCGTAAGCCAGAATTTTACCTCGCACATCGTCGACGACATGTACTCAGCCTTGGGCGGTGATTCAACCTACGGGCCTAACGAAAAAATCAGCGCGCAAGCGGGAGGCGGAGAAAGACGACAAGCTCTAGGAGAAGGCGAGGACTTTTTTGAAGTCGTCGACGACGGTTTCGGTGAAAACGCGAGAACGAGTTACGAATACGTACACGGCGACGACGACGACGACGAAGAAATCATCATTGACATCGTTTAGAATGGATGGTGCACCTTTTGCACGCGTGTATATATGTATATATTTTAAAGATGATACTAGGTATATGATATAACAATAAGAAAACGTTGTAATAATAGAATTGAATACGAGCAGCGCGCGAAGCAGCAGCAAAATAGCAAAAGGGAAAGAAAAGAAGTACCATAGAACGTTGTCATTTAATTAGGTATTTGCCCATTCGCGAATTATGGAATAAAATTAGGTGATTTGAATATTTTTGAAGCGCAACTCTTCGCGTCATTTTTTTTTTGCAAAAATGCAGCACGAGGACGACGGCGAACAACTGATCGTCTTCGACGATGATCGTCCAGACTCGGACGACGATCCGGGCAGATTCGCCGACGACGCGATGCCGGAAGATTTCTTCGACCAATTCGTCAAGCATAAAATCCCTGCTTTGAAGAGTGGTGATGCTCGCGCAATCGATGCCATAGGGGAAGAAGAATCAGTCAACGAGTTGGTTGGGATCATGGGAAACGAAATTCATCTTCCCGAACGCGCGACGAATGACCGACTTCAAGCGCGTGGAAATAAAAACGACATCATCGGCAACAGCGACAGAGGAGACAAACTTCAAATCGAGCGATTGAAAACAGAATTAGTCGAAGCGACCGAAACGATTCGCGCGGTGGAAGAAGCTTTGAGAGACGCTTTAGATTGGCCTTCCCGAGGAGGAGAAGGAGATTCAAAAAAGTGTTGTTCTCGAGAGGAGTTGATTGGCTTAGTGCAACATTTGAAATCGGACGCGCTGGAAAGTCGAGAGAACGCGATGCGAGCGCGAGAACAAATGATGACGATGAAAGCTACCACCACTGCCACCGCGTATTCTTCCTTCAACGGCGGCGGCGGTGGTATTCCGTCGAAGGAGAGCATAAACAACTTTGCTGTTCATCTCGAGCGCGTGAATAGGGAAAAAGACGCGCTCGAACGAGAGAAGAAACGCGTAGAGTTTGAAAATAGGAAATATCGACAAGCAATGGAACAAACGAGAGAAACAAAGAGAGACTGCGAGATTGCCTTGCGAAAAACGCTGGCGAGGTTACAAAAGTACGAGCGCGCATTTGACACAGCGGATATGAAAAATAGAGAGTTGCGCGATCGAATACAAGTAATATCACGAAGATTAGTCGAGAGTGAATCGAAAGTCGCGGATGCGAAGATGCAAGTGGACGTGGCAGAGAAAAGGACGCAAAGAGCGATTCAAGAGATGGAACGAGCGAAAAGCGTTGCAACGGCGAGGACTGAGCGGGCGCAAAGCGCTGAATTACGCGCGAAGCAAGCAGTAGAGGATGCGAAGGAAAAGAAGAAGGAGAGAGACGAGTTGTTTCGAGAGACGAGGGCATTGGAGAAGAGGTGCTTGGATTTAGCGACGAATAGTAATTATAGCGGAAAGAACAACAGCGGAGGAAATCATGTTATGAATGAGCACTCGAGAACCATCGCGGAACTTTCTGCCCTGTCTCAAGAATTAGCGAGAGAAGAGATGATGACGAGAAAGCGGTGTGAAGACGTGGAGAAGGAAAGAGACACTTTGCGATTGGAGTTGGTATCGGTGCAAGCCGAATTGAAAGCGATGAAAGAGGAGATTAGCAGAGCACACGAGAGAGATATTAATTACGTGATGAGCTCGAGCGGTGGTAACGTTCCCAAAGGGTTGACCTATCATCATCAGCAGTATCCACAACCGCCGCCGTCGACGATGCAGCAACCACAGCAGCAGCAGCAGCAGCAGCAGCAGCAAACAGATATAAAAGGGTATGATGGCGTGGAAGCCACGCCTGGTTTTGGATTTTTCCAAACGTCGACTCAGCCAGCCACTGGACGCGTGCTTCAATTCGAAAAAGAAGACGTATCTGTACCTCAAGCGAACGAAAGCGCAGCACTACCGGTAACGACTACACCGCCGGAAACGACGACGACGTCGTCGGTGACGCCGCGTGCGGAGAAGCAGAAGAATCTTGCGCTTCTCAAAGAGCTGGCCGAAACGAGGCGCATGATCAAAGAAGAGCGCGCGCTGCGTGCCCATGCGGAGCAAAAGTTAGCAACCTAGATTTAGCACACGCTTAGAACACTTTGTACACCACGAGTATGTAATATGATGACATTTATTATTATTATTATTATTATTATTATTGTTTATTTTGTAAGTACTTTCTTTTCATTCGCTGCTTTCTTCTCCTCTTCGCAAGTGCGTCCAACGTTCTCGTGTAAATTTTTGAAGCGTAAACGTAATCATGCCGTTTTGTTGCAACTTCACAGAAGAGCTTTCAGGAACAATCTCACGAGCAATTTCCGATATTGCGAACAGAGCATATTCGCTGGATGATTCGCTCGATGATAAGTCTATCACGCAATCGAAGCTAAACTTTCGAAACTCGACGTCGAAACGTTTCTTCATGAACTCCTCTCGCTTGTCTCTGTCAACGAGTGCCAGCTCTTCAAGCAACTTCACGTTATCGACGATGTCTAATTTCACATACACGACTAAATACGTCTCAAAATCTGCCCAACTGTACTCAGTCAACGTCTTTTGCTTAAAGTAACCGCCACGTTCTTCTTCTTTCGCTTTCATGCGCTCTTTGATTCGGTTTTCGCTGTTGTTCCCACCGAAATTTTCCCAATTAATTTGCTTTCTACTCAGTGGATCCCACTTTTGTTGCTGCTTTGTTTCCCACATCCACTTTCGATAGGCTTCGTGTTGGTCGATGTTTTCTTGCCTCAACCGTTCGTCCTCTTCTTCGCTGTCGACGTCTTCGACGAACTTATCCCATTTGGCGTAGGTTTCCTCGATGGACATCATATATTCTTTTCTTTCTTTTTTTTCACGCAGAAATAAAATTGAGCGTTTTCTTCTTGACGCAGGCGCGAAAATCACAAACGCGGATATTAATTAGTGTTGTTGTTGGTATGATACTGTGAGATGTTACAAAATGTGTGTAGTTCTTAAAATGTGTTATTATTCTTCACGCCTTTTGCGCCTCTGGCACGGTACTCTTCGGCGACGAATCTTCATCCCCACCCGTCGTAGTCGCCGCTTTTGTCGTCGCAGAAGGCATCTCCTTCTCGCTATCGGCAACCGCCTTGGAGACAATCGCGTTCGCTTTCTGCGACAGGAAGCTGAACGCGTTTGAAACCGCCGTCGTCGCTTTTTTCACCGTCTCGTTCTCGTTAATTTTCGACACGACGCCGCTGCTCGTGTTCTTTACCACCTCTCCAGCCGCACCAGCGGTTGCGGAGACTTTGAACTTCTCGTCTAACTTTTGCGACTCCTCCGAAATCTTCACCTTCATCGTCGCCGTCGTCTCCGTCAGGTGCAACTTCTCGTCCACGTTTTTATACGCGCTATTAGTTTTTGAAACTACCGTCTCGGAAATTTTATGCTGCTCGTCGAATTGTTTAATCGCTTGACCGGCTTGCTTCCCAAGCGTGATCGTTTTTGCCAAAATGCCGCTCGCTATCGTCTCTCCCTTCGATAATTCCACCCCGGCGCCGCCTTCCGCGCGTCGCTTCAACTGTTCCAAATCTTCCATCTCCTCGGCTGGAAATTTAATCTCCTCGATGCACAAGGCGTGGTTCAACAATAAACATCCGTTCAAGAGCAACGCCGCGGATACCGCTTCTTTCTCCTTAAAATCAATCGTCGCTCTCTTCGTGTTGTTCAAGCCGTCCTTGACGACTAATTTGGAAATATCCCCAGCCGTGGAGAAGAAGTCAGTCAAGTCTGACTCTTGCGCGGACGGGGAAACGTTCGTCACCTTTATTATTTTTTCATCAGAAGCAGAGTCGAACGTGTGAAAAAATGGAAACGAGAAAAGAATGCGTCTGCGCGTCAGTGTTCCGCTTTTCTTCGAGTACATGATGGTGGTAAAAAAGAAACGACGACGAGAAGAAGAAAGAGACAACAGAGAGCGAAAGGAAAGAGGCGCGCACCTGGACGGACGACATCTTCTTCCGCTAATTAATAATAACAATGTGCGTTTTTAGTTCTGGGGAAATGGAAGAGAGAGAGTGTTACGACGAAAGCGCGGCTTTTTTTTGTTTTGGAAAGACTTGAGAGGGGTGCCCTTCCAAAACAGAACGAACTTTGCGAATTTTTTTGCTCTTCGGTTTCGCTTCGATGGTGACGATGAAGGAGTCAAAATCCCTCCTCTTCTTCTCTCTCTGTTTTTTTGTTTTCTTGTTTGTGCGCAGTGGCCGAAGAAGATGGATGCTTTTGGATAGTTTTTGCGAGTTGACTTGACTTGACTTGACTGACTCTCTCTCTCTCTCTCGAAAAAAAAAAACTCCACTTTGCTAATAGATACACATCGCGAGAATAAAACTTTTGATCCTCTCTCTCTCTCTCTCTTCTCGGAGCTCTTCTTTACCAGTCTTCTTCTTCGGAAAGATCTCTCTCTGTCTCTCTCTCTCTCTCTCTTTGAAAAGCGAGAGAGAGGGAAAGCGAGAGAGAAGGAATAAGGAAAAAAAGGACGATTTTTTAGCGTGATCTTTTAAGTTCTCCTCCGCGTGAGATAACTACTTTTTTTATCACGACGACGACGAAGACGAAAGAAAGAAAGAAAGATGACGAGGAGTAGTACTCGTGGTGGTGGTTTTGCGCGTCGTCTTCTGACGAGTTCGATCGCTTTGCTCCTGCTCTTCTCCTTTGCGAGCAGCGGTGCGAACGCGGCGACGATCATACAGCAGAACGATACGGTCGTGCAAGCGTCTTCGATTTTCTTCGGACAGACCGAGGAGTATTACGCGAACGCTTTGGCGGATGAGGAAACTTTGGTGCGTGTTTTTTTCTTTTCTTCTTTCTCTCTCTCTCTCTCTTTAACTCAACGCAGAAAAACCGATCGCGCGCGTGTGTGTCTGTTCGTGTGCGATGATCGCGCGCGCGGAGGGGAGGAGGATGAGGCCGTTGAGCAGCGCGTTCTTCCTCTCTCCGTTGGGGAAGATTTTTATTTTTTAAAATTTCGCGCGGGAAAAGAAGAGGTGAACGAACGAAAAAGACAGAGAAAACGACCAACCCGGACGCTCGCGCTGACATTTTTTTCTTTTTCTTTCTCTCTCTCTCTCTCTCTCTCTCTCTCGCACACACGCATTGAACGCGTTGAAACAGATGACCATACGATTAACGAACATTGCCGGTACAAACGCAAACCCGGATTTGTACGTGTCGTGCGCCGGGACGAATTACTCCTCCACAAACTCCCAGAAGGCTTTCGGCGAAACCGTACAGTTTGTCGCTCCCGCGGGCGCGAGAGCGGATATCCGAGTGGAGATTTTCCAAGCGTCGAGCGCGAACACGTGGGATATTAGTACTAGAGTTCAGCCGTATCAACCAGAACGGGTATCTTCCGGGTCGGTGTATAGCAGATCTTTTCAAGTTGGGTACAGAGATTACTATCATTTGGAAGTGCCGGAAGGATTACATAAAGTGCAATACACGTACAAGCCAAAGGCAAGGACGCAAAGTTCGTATCGGTCGTACACGGATCTTTCTGTGAATGTTCCAAAGCACGAAAACGCTGCAGATTACAAATTATACGATGAGACAGCGGGTGGATATAGGACAATGAAGGTGTACGACGACCAATCCGAGGTGTACGCTACCGATCGGGGGATTGAAATGAAAGATATACGATTTATTTACGGTCCTCGATTGGTCAAGATTTACGCCTCGGCTGGATTGCATGCTGCCACGAGCAACGAAAATCTCGAAAACCAAGACGTGGATGGAAACGGCTTCATCGAGTATACGTTCGTCGCGACTATCGAGAGAGCCGAGACGGCTTGTCACGACGTATCTACCGGTTCGATCGAGTCTTCGCACACCCTCGATTACAACGACGCAAGATTTTACTCCATTAGGGTCGATCAATTCGAAGCGCTCAGTTTCACCTACGCTCAAATGGTTGTCGCTGGTAACGTGAACGTGCAAGCTTCGTCTTTGGCTGAATATCCCATGCACACGGTGTACGGCACGGAATACTTTTACCGCGGCACGAGCTGCTCGTCCCCAAAAACGTGCATTAAAACGCACAATTTTCGAGATTTGAACGAGATTGCCGCCGTCACTAAACCAGGAGCGTGCGCTGGAACGGCGGTAGATGTAGAAGGGGCTAGGTTCATTCACTTTTCAGTCGAGGCTGCTGTAACGTTGAACACGGGAACGAGCGCATACGAGTTTTCCTTCTGGGGCGCCAAGGAAGGTTGCGGCTGGCGTCCGGATTGTAAATCGTGCGCCGCTGGAACTAATGACGACTGCTCCTGGTGCCAAGGTTTTGAGGGGACTTGTGTTGACCCACCGTGCAGAGGGTACTGCGCCAGTGCTGCCGAGCTGCAATCTCCGACGTGGCCGGCGTCGAAGAAAACGTGTGAAGCGGTTTTCAGTTGCCCGGCCAACTCTTGCAGCGCGCAGTATACGTGCAACGACTGCCGAGCCGTAAGCGGATGTGGTTGGTGCGCGGCGGAAGGTCAAAAAGGCGTTTGCGTTCCTGGCAATACGGAGGGACCTATTTACACCGAAGGCACTGGTAACAAGCTCCAGCTCGGCGTTTGCGGTAAGTGGGCTTTCGCCGGAGACGCAGACGGGTGCGACGAAGCGTGCGCGGTGCACGATAGACACCCCACTCCGTGTGTTGCGTGCTCGCAAGAAACGAATTGCGGCTATTGTAAAACGAGTACCGTGGGTGGGTGCGTTGCCGGGAGCGGTTCGAGCTCAACAAACGGCGAGTGTCCGAGAGAAGACGCTCTGTGGGCGTCCACGGTTGAGCAATGCGCGGTGAACGATCTCGCGAAAATACCCACGGGGAAAGAAATCAACGCCGATGGTTCTAACATTGCAATCAAGTTGGACAAAAACGCGTTGATCTGCGCCTTGGGATCGTGTCCGAGCGAAATTTTGCGGTACGAAGTTCCATCAACCGAAGATGGTCCCCACGATATTGTGGCCACGATTCGAACATCCGTTCCGAGCGATAAGACTCTCATCCACGTGCTCGCATCGCTCGATGAAGTTCCAACGGCTGATAACTACATGGCTAAAGCAGTAGTTCCACCGGTTGATCCGAACGCGCGGAATGACGAGCTGGTTTTGCACTTTGGTTTGTGCGGAAACGCCGGAAGTAAAGTGTACTTTGCAATTGAGTTTGACGAAACTCAATCAGGATCGGAAGTTTTGGACGTCACTTTTAAACTCGAAGTTTTACCAGATACCATCGTCGTTTTACCGAAGAACGAAACTGGCTTCGAGGGGACGAAGACGTTGTTAACGTCCGGCGCGTGGTTGTGCTGCGGTCAAAGTCGTCATTTTAATATGCCGATGCCTCGCGGAATGAACTCGGCGCAAACGCACGTCAGCATCATTCCGAGTAATCCCTCTCAAATAGCGTTACTCTCGAGAAGAGGCACGTGCCCTTCGCTCAGCTTAGCTGATGTTATCGCGAAAAACGGTACGGTATCGTCTGCGATGGAAACTACGGAAGATTTATGGTACATTACCGTCGTGGCTAATAATTCATACGTCGGGCACCAAACTTTTAGCCTCTACGGCTGGAGCGCTGATATCCCGAGTGAAAAGAACACCTGGTTCGAGAAATACTTTTGGTACGCCTTTGGAAGCGGTTGTGGAGCTCTCTTTCTCTTCATCTTGGCCTGCATTCGATCCTATCGCATCAAATCGAAGTACAAAAAACGATTGAACGACCAAGTCTCCAACGCGTTGGCTTTGCACAAATCTTTCAAAGGTTTTGGAGACGTCGAAAACGCCGAAAACGCCGTCGCAGTCATTCAAGCGGCGTCCGAGGCGGAAGAACAATTGGTTGATTTGATCATGGACTTGCAAACGAAAGTTCAAGTACTTGAGGAGGACAGAATTGCCAAAGAGGACGTCGCTCGCATGACTGCTGGCGTTAAGAAAAATAGTAACAAATCGGCTCGTAAACCGCCCAAGGGAGGAAGCGCACCGAGTTTAGCCTCGGTGGAAGAAGATAACATCTTGGACCCGATTTCGCCGTCCGTCATAGACAAGAGTAAAAAGCTCGTCTCCGATTGGGACATCTCTGGCGCGACAGGTTTAGGCGCTCCGTCCGGCGCGAAGTATTCCTTTGAGATTTTATGTCCGGACGGCTCCATCATGGAAATCAGCAGAGAACGACAAACTCTCGGTCGTGGCGTTGCGGGTATTTCGTCCAAAAAAATCTCCCGCGAGCAGTGCATGTTATCCGTCGATTTCCAAACCGGCGAAGTAGAAATTGAGACGCTCGGTAAGAATCCAATGGCGAGTAAAAAACCTGGCATGTCGGTATGGGAATCCTTAGAGAGCGGCAAGCGAAGAGACCTCAC
>Ga0255756_1001534_pt1 | contig 26081 bp, 29 predicted proteins | sample 011ome_20_FD_179956 | JGI IMG/M metagenome (GOLD analysis project Ga0255756, IMG submission 179956) | Coastal salt marsh microbial communities from the Groves Creek Marsh, Skidaway Island, Georgia - 011509CT metaG (version 2) | ecosystem: Environmental > Aquatic > Marine > Intertidal zone > Salt...
GGGGCGTGTGCCTGATTTAAATATGTCCATGCTGCTCTCCTCGCTTAGCTACATTCGTAGCAAAGAAGAAGATTCAAATATACGACTTTGTGTTTCTTGGTGCTTAATGTGAGTTGGGGTGGGGATACTTCAGTGGAAGGTGTGGAACATGTGGAAGGTTCTGGAGAGTGAATAAGGGTACTCGTTCCGATAGAAGTCACTGTTCAGCCAGTGTCTGTATAGAAAAAGGCTGTCCGATTAGGGACAGCCAGTTCAACAGGGAGAGAATATGAAAAACATGTCTTCATTCTTATTAAAACGACTGAACTGGAGATTTGTTGAGAAATTGACGGTGACCGCCTTATAGGGACGTACTCACTGCCACCGACAGAACTTCTCGCGCTATACGCAATCATTGCTGTGATTCCGTAACAAAAATATGAATACAGGGCGTTTTACATCTCCTAGCTCTGCGCACCCCATCCCGCGCATAAACGCATTACATTCAGTTGCTGAGATGACGTGGGGTGGGGCTTATCATTACTGGGGGTAGTGAATTAGTATTGTACATCAGGAAGAGTGAGCAGGATTTAAAACCCCATCAATGAATTCAAATATTACTGGCCCGCTCAGTGGAACAATTTCTTTTATTTCAAATGACATTTTTGAATTTCCAATTAAATCGTCGCGAAGTTTACCGCCTGTTTCTCTCGCCTCTTCGTTCGGATAGGTCGCAATTCCAAATGCGGAAGTTTCTCCAGTCTTTACAAAAACATTAATTTCTTGGTGAGGGAATGGACCATGAGCTTGATACCATTCGGCCCAGTTTTCAAGGTCCTCACTTTTTTCAAATTCAAACATAACGACATTTGCCACCGACATTTAGGAAACTCCCCAGTTGGTTTATTAATACGGTAACTACTGAAAGGGGAACGGTCAAATCACCATTTCAACTTCGCCGCGCCGACCACAGTTAGAGCAACTTGATTTGCTGCTTATCTGTGCAATGGTGACAGTGGGAACTTTCTTCAATGAATAAAGGAAAACAAATCTTATGAGTGTAGCGAATGTCGTCAGTATGGAATTTGAAAGTGAGCAGGCTTTGCAGGAATTTGCAGAGAAGTATAAAGCATTTGGGCCAATACATTATCCTCAAGCAGAAATAATAATGTTTATAAAAACAGACCAACAGAGTGGGCTTGGAATATCCATATATCCCAATGAGGAAGCGAGCGAAGCAGGAGATCAGCAAAGAAATCAGGATTCACAATCTACGAAAATGGCACCTTTGATGAGGGAGATATTTAGAGTTAAGGGTGACGTTTTGGTGAAACATATAATGCCAATTCCAGACGATAAGTGATAGGTGAGTTGCGACAAAAGTTGTGTTTATGCTGATAATGGGTTCCCAAGGTGTCCCTGAATTAAAAATGCCTAAAACAATGTCTAGCCCCCAATTTCAGTGCCACTAATTTTGGATTTCTCTAATAAGGTTTCTGGCATGGGAGGTCGCATTCCGAGTGCATGATGGGGCCTGATGTGATTGTATTCTTTGAGCCAAATATTGATTGCGACCCGAGCCTGTTTGATGCTGTGGAACCATTCGGCGTTTAGGACTTCTTGGCGAAGAATACCGTTGAACCGTTCATTGTAACCGTTTTCCCAAGGACTGCCTGGGTAGATTTGGATTGGTTTGACGCCAACCTTTCTGAGCCATTTTTGAAGGTGTTCAGCTACGAACTCCCCGCCATTGTCAGATCGAATGCATTCAGGCTTTCCGTATTTCATCAGCAAACGATGCATGACACGCAAAACATCATCTGAGTTCATCTTGTCTTGCACCTCAACGCAAAGAGCTTGGCGGGTAAACTCATCCAAGACGGTCAGCATCTTGTAGCTGCGCCCGTTACTCAGCTTGTCATGAACAAAATCAATTGCCCAAACATGATTGGGATGCATTGGGCGCAAACGAATGATCGAACTGTCTTTGTGATACAGCCGCCTTCGTTTCTTATGCCGCTCTGGCAGCTTCAGCCCTTCTTCGCGCCATAAACGCTCAACTTTCTTGTGATTGACGTGCCAACCTTCGATCCGCAGCAACTCAGCGATCTTTCGATATCCGTACCGACCATACTGCTTGGCAAGGCGGATCATGGCCAAGCGCAATGCATCATCACCTTGAACCTTCGTTTTGTAATGCAAGCTAGAACGCGAGACGCCGAGAACCGCACATGTGCGCCGTTCTGACGTATCAAGTCGTTGGCGGGTATGGATTACGGCCTGACGCAACCCATCAACCGTCAGGCCTTCGGCTTTAAATAATCGAGGCTCTCTTTCAAGATCAGCTTGTCCAGTTGGAGGTCCGCAACGATTTTCTTCAACCGCTCGTTTTCCTTCTTCAGTGCTTTCATTTCTGAAAGCTGCGGTCGCCCTAGACCACCGAACTTCTTGCGCCAATAGTAATAGGTCTTGTCCGAAATACCCGCCTTGCGACACGCGCCCACAACATCCAACCCATCATGCAAATGAACATCAATCTCGCGCAATATCTTCAGTGCATCCTCATCCGAATACCGTTTCCGTGCCATTCTCTGTCACTCCCTTAGTCAACAAATAGTGGCACAGTTTTAGGGGGCCAAGACAACATTTCTCAGGGAATAAAGGAGGGTCATATTTGAATCCAAGAAATAAACTTAGTGAGTTTGATCAAATTTAAGCTTCTATATCCAGCCAATTAAAATGTTTACGAAGGTAATTTTCTAACTGAGAAATGTCTGAATAGGTTGTTTCCGTTAAGCTAGAGACTGGAAACCATTGACCTGGGTCCTCAATATCACGTCGGAATTCCTGAAATGCAAAATTGCCGTTATGTTGTGGAAAAATATCGATACATTGAGTTTGATTGTTATTATGGATCGATTTAATTACGGAACGCTTATTTTCCATTTTTTGCACCAAATGTTTGATTTACGCTACATTACAAACGTAACATCTTTGTAGTAACTATGATAAGAAACAGATAGGAATTCCTATGTCTGAAGCATTAGATGCAAATTACGAGCGAGCTGGTTACCATTTCAAACAGAACTTAGGTTTAAAACCAGCTCTGTTACTGGTAGACTTCGCTAACGCTTACTTCTTGAAAGACTCTCCATTATTCGGTGGCCCGCTATGTGAGACCGCTCGAGAAGCTGCGGTTGAACTTACCAATTCTGCAAGAAAAAACAACGTACCTGTTATTTTTACGGAAGTTTTGTATAGGCCTGGAGGGTTAGATGGTGGTGCTTTTTACTCTAAAGTTCCAGCACTTAGCTGCTTCGACCAAGGTCGCGAAACACAAGAATTGTGCGATGGTTTTGATAAGCGCGATACGGAACTAATGATTACCAAACAATATCCCAGTGCTTTTTTTGGGACTAGTTTGTCGGCGAGTTTGGCATTTTTGAAAGTCGACACACTTGTTATTGCCGGATTGACGACATCAGGTTGCGTTCGAGCTACATGCATAGACTCGATTTCAAGTGGTTTTATCACAGTCATCGCTGAAGACGCGTGTGGGGATCGGGCTATGGAGCCCCATCAAGCAAATCTTTTTGATATGAGTGCTAAATATGCCGACTTAATGAAGAATCATGAAGTCTTGGACTACTTTAAGTCTTCAAAAGTTACATGATTTTAGGTTGTTGAATAGCGTCGTCTCGTGCTTTGAGAGGATCGCTGTCATCCCAGTGCCGGGCGATAAATCGTGCTCCGGTGATCCCATCAGAACTGTTCGATGCTAGCCATAATGCTGGCTTTATCATGACAGAAGGAGATAAAAGGTTGCCGTCAGCACCTTTTTTATCCTTACTCGGCGGGAGTAGATCAGTATCCGTTGCTCCACCTGGCAATAATACATTTACCGTAACTCCCGCATCGCTTAGTTCCTGGGCCCAGCTTCTTGATGCAGCCTCCAGAAATGCTTTTGATGATCCATAAGGTGAATAACCTTGTCTGACCATTGTTTGCGTGGATGTTGAAATATTTATTATCTTCCCACCATTTTGCTCAATCATGCACGGAACCACAGAGCGTGATAGATAAAAAGGGCCATTAATATTGGTATCGATAATATCTTGCCAGGCGTCGACTTCCGCTTCCCAAAATTTGGTTGGAACAGTATTAAATGTGTCTGAAATTCTGCGCATTCCAAGACCTGCATTGTTCACTAAAACATCGATTCTTCCCCATTTTTGCATAGTCAAATCGACAACATTCAAAGCAGAATTTGGATCAGTGGCATTTGCTTCTAAACAGATCGCACGATCGCCAAATTCAAGCGAAACAGCTTCTAACGCGGGAGATTTCGTTGAGCCAGTCACAACTACATACGCTCCATGCTTTAAGAATGCGCGCGCCATGACTAGTCCTAAACCCCTTGTGGCTCCGGAAACGATAATGACTTTGTCTTCAAGTATGAGTTTTCTCATGGCATGTAACTCCCTCCGTTCACCCATAAGACTTGTCCGGTCATATATTTAGATGCATCAGATAGTAAAAACATAATAGGTCCTACAACATCTTCTGGAGTTGCAGCGCGTTTCAAAGGTGTCATCTCAGCTATCATGTTGAAGTCTACATCCAGTGGGTCGGCTTTAGTTCGCCCGGCGCCCCCTCGTATAAAATCTGTATCAATTGCGCTTGGCGCAACTGCATTGACTCTAACGTCCGGCGCGACCTCTAAGGCTAATGTTTTTGTTAAACTAATTAATCCAGCCTTTGCAGCTGAATAAGAGCCAAAATTGGGGCGTGCGTAGTGTGCTAAGCCAGATGCTATGTTTACAATAGCTCCTTGGTTTGTCTTCAATTTAGGCAATAAAAGCTTGGTCACTGCGAACGCACCAATCAAGTTGACTTGGATTACCTCCTTAATCTCTTCAAGTTCTGTATTTTGAACTGGTTTCATTGGGGAAGTGAAGCCTGCTGCATTCACAAAACCATCTATATTTCCTAACGCTTCTACTGCTGAAGCCATAAGTTTTTCATCAAATAGATCGATATATTTTACGTTGGCACCCTCAGGCACCGGATACTGATCAACTGTTTTTTTTAAGTCTAAAACAGTGACATGCCACTTTTCACTCAAAGCAGCTTTTGTAACTGCTCGACCGATTGCGCCAGCACCGCCGAGAATAGCAAGTGATTTCGTCATATTTAGGAAAATCACAATATATTCAGTACTTGTCCAGACAAATTTAAATTGGTTTAACTAACCAAGTGTTAAAAACATTCTGGAGTAAGATAATGAATTCTGACTGTGTTATAATTGTTGGAGCAGGTCCTGTCGGTTTGGTTGCTGCAGTTTCCTTAATACAAAATAAGATTCCAGTTATCGTTTTGGAGGCGTCTGCAGATTTGGCGGTTGATCTTCGTGCGTCTACATTTCATCCTCCAACACTAGATTTCCTTGATGAATTGAATTTGGCTGATGGTCTTATAAGCAGAGGCATTAAGTGCCCTTTGTGGCAATTCCGTGATCGTAAGAAGGGTGAGATCGCAACATTCGATTTAGGCTTGTTGAAAGACTACACTAATCATCCGTATCGGCTTCAGGCGGAGCAATGGAAATTGACTGAAGCCGCTAGAAAACGACTTGAAGAGAGTGATCTTGCCGAACTTGTAACAGACATATCAGTTAGAGACTTCGAGCAGGATGAAGATTGTGTAACGGTTTTTGCAGAGAGAGAAACTGGTGAAAAGGAAGTATATAAGTCAAAGTACCTAATAGGTGCTGATGGTGCTCGATCGACTATACGTGCAATAACTAAAGTTGGATTTCCAGGGCTAACCATACCTGAAATATTTTTATCTCTGTCGACACCATTCAGATATGATTTAGCAATCGATGGTTTAGCAGATATAAGTTATATTTCTGATCCCGACGAATGGCTTGTCCTTTTACGTACGCCTACCTTATGGCGTGTTTTATTTCCAACTGATCCCAATCTTACTGACGAAGAGATTCTCGATCCAATTAGGATAGAAGATCGGATGCAGAACTTATTGCCTGGTGCGCCGTATGAAATTTCGCATAAAACAGCGTATCGTGTGCACGAGCGAGTTGCAGATAAATATGTCCACGGTCGTGTCTTTCTAGCGGGAGATGCTGCTCATCTTAACAATCCTCTTGGGGGCATGGGAATGAACGGCGGTATACACGATGCAGTTAACCTATCCAGTAAATTAACCGAGGTGTGGCACGGCGCGCCTATTTCATTGATGGACCGATACGAGAGACAGCGCCGAAAAGTAGCGATTGAGACAGTTCAAGCTCAGGCGCTACGAAATAGAACTGTTTTAAATGAGAAAAATCCCGAAAAAAGACAAGCCTATCATGATGAATTGAGAGGAATTGTAAACGATGAAAATAAACATAAACAATACGTACTTGGATCATCCATGATTAAATCATTGCAAGATTTGGAAACTGTCGAATAATAAGTCGTGCAATGGCAAGATTACCGAAATACATTCAAATCGCAAATACCCTGCGGGCTGAAATCGGCTCTGCGAGATATCCTCTAGGAGCTAAACTTCCACCAGAAACACGGCTGTGTGAACGCTTTTCAGCATCCCGATTTACTGTCCGTGAAGCGATTAAAAAATTAGCTTCAGAAAAATTAGTTAAAACTGAGCAAGGTGCTGGTACCATCGTTGTAAGTCTTTTATCAGAAGGAGGCTATGCACATACTTATACTTCATTAGAAGATTTGACGAATTATGCACAAAGGACATGGTTAGAAATTCAAAGTGTGGATGAAGGGTTTGATACCTACAATACTTACCCGAAATTAGCTTTTATGTCTGATGTTTCGTTAACGAAAATTTCAAGCCTTCGTAAAACAGTAGATCACAAAATTATTGCGCTTGTTGAAAGTTATATTGAATCGTCCAAGACCGATTACGCACTTGAGACAATCAAAAATGGTGGTCCTATTTATGCTGGGATAGAGGAGAAATTTGGAGTTGCGATTAATAGCGTTCAGCAAGAAACGTTCGCCCTGGGAGCAAGCGTCTCGGCTGCAGAGATGTTGAAGGTAAACGTTGGTGAACCGGTATTGGGTATTTTGCGAAGCTATTATTTTGGTGGAAAGATCGGATTGGCTTCATTCAATCAGCATTACGGTCAAGACAGATATAGTTATGTCACTGAGATAAACCTAAATGCTGGAAAGTGATTTATCCATCTGCCCATTTTTTTTCAAAGTCCCATACGTCTTCAAACCCCATTATTCTGCTGAATTCACCGAAGTCTTCTAATGCTACGCCTGTCACGTTACCAGTTGTATCAAGTTTTGTGTAAGCGGTTTTAAGAGCTTCACCCATTGCTAAAAAACCTAAAGCTGGGTGTATAGCCACAGAATATCCCATATCTTGCAGTGCAGAAGACGAGAATATGGGTGTTTTACCCCCAGATACCATATTTGCTAAAGTTGGTTTGTTGATGGCAGCGTTGACCATCTTCATTTCGCTTTCCGTTTCAGGCGCTTCGACGAATATTATATCTGCACCAGCTTCTTCGAACGCAACCGCTCGGCTGATAGCCTCTTCAATGCCTAGACCTGTTCTGCTGTCAGTCCGAGCGATGATTAAAAAATCATCTTTCGTCCTAGTATCTACAGCAACTTTAATCTTTGTGACCATGTCTGAAGTGGGGATTACCCGTCTTCCAGGCGTATGTCCGCATTTCTTTGGATATTCTTGATCCTCTATTTGAATTGCTGATACACCTAGATTTTCATATGCTTTAACGGTGTGTCGCACATTTAAAAGTCCACCATATCCTGTATCTGCATCGGCTATCACCGGCTTATCTGTAGCTGCAACAATTTTGCGAATTTGAGTTTCCATATCTGTGAAGGTCATTAGTCCTGCGTCTGGTAGTCCCATATATGATGCGGAAATTCCATATCCAGTCACATACAGTGCTGGAAAGTTCATCCGTGTCGCGATCAATGTTGAAATCATATCAAACACGCCAGGCGCAGTGATAAAGTCGCCAGATTCTAGTTGTTCTACTAAGGTTTTTGTCATTTTTACGATCACCAATAAATTCTTTTGTCTCAATCAATAAATTATTGTCTAAGGCGCAGTCAACAATTTGTCCGGACAAATTGTTGACGAATCATAAGGTCGTATGCGTTCATCAAAATAAGTGAACAAGCGTGGAGATCGTTTTGACAAAAGATGCGCGTGGTTGGCGATGTAAATTTGCAGTCGTAGCTCCGTCTACGAATACAATAGTTCAGCCAGATATGGACGATCTACGAGTGCCTGGGGTCACCAATCACTTTGGACGAATTCACGTTCCTAATATGCGCGTTTCTAACGATAAAGAATTTGTTGATTTGGTAGAAGCCATAGGCGCAACTCTTTACGATGCTGTAGATCGCTGCACAACATCAGAACCTGATTATTTGATAATGGGTATGTCTGCGCTGATGTTTTGGGATGGAAGAAAAGCCTCTGAAGAACGAATGAAGCAGTTATCCGATCATTGTGGATTGAACGTATCAGCCGGTTCTTTCGCCTGTGAGGCTGCCCTGAACCTGCATGGGGCAAAGAAAATCGCTGTTATCTCCCCTTATTTTCCAATTTCAGACAAAAATGTGACACTTTTTTTTCAAGACTGTGGATTTGAAGTGCGTCGGTTCAGGGGTTTAAAATGTCCAAGCCCGGTTGCAATCGCGCAGGTGCAAAAAGAGACGCTACGAGCGCATGTAGCTGAAATGGATGGAGATGACATTGACGCATTTGTTCAAGTCGGAACAAATTTAAGTATGTGTGAATTATGCTTAGAATTGGAAGCTGAATACGGCAAACCTTTCGTGGCGATTAATTCCGCAACTTATTGGCATGCATTAAGAGCAATGAACATCAGAGATCAATTTGATGGACATGGTGTATTGTTTTCAAAACACTAAAAAATAGGGAGAAAAATATGAACATTAACAAATATATAGGCGCGAAAGCTAAAGTGGTAAGTGGTTTTGCCTTTGCATTTTCAGTAGCGGCAACAATGGTGGCTGCAGACATCGCCGCTCTTGGATCAACTGCTCGGGGAGGGACGAGCCAAGTGGGTCGCACATTGGCCGCCGCAATTTCCGATGCGGGCGAGTTACAGATGCGGCCGCAGGAGTTGGCAAATACGGCTGATTATATTCCTTTGGTTAATGCAGGTGAGATAGAATTCGGGATCTCTAACATCGTTCAATTAACTCATGCGGTTAAGGGAATTGAGATGTCAGAGGGTCGCCCGAACGAAAACTTGCGCATGGTTGCAACACTCATGCCGTTTCGAAACGCCTATATCGTAAGAAAAGATAGCGATATCAAGTCAGTGAGCGATCTTGCTGGAAAACGCGTTCCCGTCTTCGCAGACAAAGCATTGGGTCAGTACGTAACTAAAGGTTATTTCGCAAATGCGGATATCGAATTGAGTTCAGCTGATGGTGTTGCTGTGCCAAACTTTCCACGGATGTGGTCTAGCTTTGCTGAGGGTACCGCTGACGTAGCAATCGTAGTGGTCGGTGCGGGCAATAGCCGAGAGTTTGATGCTACCTTTGGTATCCGCTATTTATCCTTTGACGATAGTCCAGCTGCCGTAGAGAGAATGCGGGAGTATTTACCACAAACATATCTTCAGGAAATGCCAGCGGGTTCAGTGCCTGGAATAGATGTTCCAACAAACGTAAACGTTTTTGATTACACTCTATGGGCTCACAAAGATGTATCAGATGAAATGGTTTACAAAGCAGTAAAATCGCTCTGGACGAACGAGAAAATGGCGCTCGATTCAGGTCCTGTATGGATGGGCTTCTCGAAAGAAATCATGAGTAAGGATGTAGGAGTGGACTATCACCCAGGAGCGATCAAGTTTTATAAAGAAATGGGATCCTGGTCTCGCTAAAGACTTCATGTATGAGGGTGAAAGACATGAGCAAAATTAACAGCTCTTTAATTAGTTTATTTGCCTTCATGATTACTTTCACGGCGGTGTTCTGGTCCTCTGGAGCACCGCTATGGTTTGATTGGAGAGTATATCCTGAGCAAATATTATTAGTTGCTTTGGCTTTTGCCCTTGCTGTTGCTTTCCTAACGCGTCCGGGTTCTCTTCACTCGTTATCAATCATCCTAGCAATTTTATCACTCCTTTTCGGTAGTTGGCTGGCCATTCGGTTTCCAGTTTTATCTGAAAACGTGTTCTATCATCCGACCGAAGCATTAGTAGTATCACTCTTGGGAATTGTACTTATTTTAGAGGCTGTACGCCGCACAATGGGTTGGAGTTTGATTGTCATCTTGGGTCTTGTTTGTTTGTATGCCCTTTTTTCCAGCAATTTTTCTGGTCCTTTGCAAAGTCGATCAATATCACCGGATCGCTTATTAAAGTTTCTAGTTTTGGATAGTGCATCGCTCGCAGGAGCTGCCTTGACGATCGCTGTTGCCGTAGTTGTTCCATTCTTAATTCTAGCTCAACTACTGTTGGCGACTGGGGGTGCTAAGTTCTTTTCTGACTTTTCGTTGGCAATAGCTGGGAGAAAAAGGGGTGGGGCTGGAAAGATTGCTATTCTAGGTTCGGCATTTTTTGGCTCGGTATCAGGGAGCGCCGTCTCAAATGTGGCATCGACCGGTGCAATCACAATCCCGATGATGAAAGATGGCGGATACCAGAAGGAAACAGCTGGGGCTATAGAGGCAGCAGCATCTACCGGAGGGCAACTCATGCCGCCAATCATGGGTGCAGCAGCTTTTTTATTAGCTGAAAATCTACAGGCTAATTATATTGATGTAATGAAGGCAGCCCTAATACCTTCGATACTTTATTATATAAGCCTATTTATGTTCGCTGACCTTGAAGCTGGCCGAAGGCAAATTGATAGAGTGCCCGAGCATATGATACCGAATTTATCTGCTGTGATAAAACGAGGTTGGTTTGTATTTATCCCGTTTGCATTAATTCTAATTGCACTTTTCAATTTCAACTTGCGTCCTGAAACAGCTGCTCTTGTTGCAGTTCTGTCATTCATCATTATTTCGTTATTTTTACGATATGATGGTTCTAAACTAGAGATAAGCTTATTTCTAAAATCTTTTATTTCAGCAGGAAAGGCGGCTGTTGAAATAATACTGATTTGTGCAATCGCTGGAATGATTATCGGTTTGGTTGCACGATCAGGCTTATCGTTCGGTCTAGGTTTTTTCTTAGTACAACTCGGGAAATCAAGCCTTTTACTTTTATTAATTGTAACTGCTGTTGTTTGTATTGTTATGGGTATGGGGCTGCCTACTGTGGGTGTGTATTTACTACTCGCTTCGTTAGCCGCTCCTCCCTTAGTAGAGTTAGGTCTCAACCCTATGGCTGCACATCTTTTCGTATTATACTTTGGTATGCTGTCGATGTTGACGCCCCCAGTCGCTATCGCTGCCTTTGTTGCAGCGAACCTAGCGAAAGCTGACGCTATGAGAACTGCTTTGGAGGCTGTGCGTATTGGATGGCCTGCGTATTTGATCCCATTTATTTTTGTTGCAACACCAGAATTGCTACTTAATGGCTCGTTGCCAATGATCGTTATTGTGCTCGTCAAGTCACTGATAGGGGTTGCTATAATTACAAGCGGCATAGTTGGGTTTTGGAAAGTGGAGCTAAATTCGTTTGAAAGGCTTCTTTTAATGATCTCTGGAATTATCGTCTTATTGCCCCTGTCGTTAGCTGATGAAATCGCCTGGCTCTTCTTCGGCTCAGTCCTCCTCACGTTTGGGGTTTATTGGCGGTCTGCAAAGAGGGTTTCTTGAAATAAAACTTAATAGATAGTCAATATTTGCGAAGAAGTATCGGTAGATCGTGATGTGAGAGATTTGTGAGATGTGGTTCAAAGTATCGGTTTTTTGTGGGTGGTAATTATTTTCCTCGGTTTCATATCTCATTTTACCACAGACGAAAGTGTGTTTTTGAAACTCATTATGTCGATGTTAATTTTATTTTTCACTTCAGGATTATGCGCTGTGATGGGTGAGAAAAACAAACGAAAAAATAACTAAGCAGCTCACGGTGGATCAAAATGAGCAAACTTGAACTTGGTGAATTACAAATTACAGCTTTGACTGATATCGAAAGGTTCGATGTACCGCTAACTACGATTTTTCCAGAGGCTAAGTCTGACGCAATAAAAAATATAACCTGGATAGGTCCTGAGATATTGTCGTCAGGGTTACTGCATCTAAAAATCAGGTCTTGGTTGTTGAGGCTAAATGGTCAGGTCATTCTCATAGATACCTGCGTAGGTGCACATAAAGATCGCCCGAATTGGCAGGATTGGCATCAACGAGATGGTGTAAATTGGTTGAGTGCGCTTGCAGCAGAGGGACTAAAACCTGATGATGTCGACGTTGTAATGTGCACGCATTTACATGCGGATCACGTTGGGTGGAATACCAAGCTTCTCAATGGACGATGGGTGCCTACTTTCCAGAATGCTCGATATATTTGCTCTAAAGATGAATATAGATATTGGAGTGAAGCTGCTGCATTGGGCGACGATAAACATGGTTCATTTAGCGATAGTGTTCTACCAATTATGGAAGCTAATAAGATGGAATTAGTCGATAGCGATTGTGATTTGGGACCTGGCCTCCACTTGGAAATGACGCCGGGACACTCACCGGGCCATATGTGTTTGAAGGCGAAGCATGGACCAGGTGCTGTATTCGCGGGCGATATTATACATTCACCAATACAGTTAGCATTTCCAGAAATATCTAGTGCATTTTGTAACGATCCAGTTCAAGCACGTGAGAGTCGTCTTAAAATTTTGAATGAAATTGCTAATGACGATAGCTTCCTAATACCCGCACATTTTCCCAATCCTGGCTGGATGCAAATTGACCGTTACGACGAAGGTTTTATGCCACGATTTGTAGTTTGAATGCATTTATTTTCTTTTGATCGATAACGTCACAGAAGCACGTTCAGCGAAGGTATTAATCACGCAGCACCAGATGGCAGATGTAGCAATCCGTCATTCGGCAGCGTTTTGTGCGATTACTCTGACAGCTTAAAAAATGGCGGTAGTTAGTCTGGCAGGACATAGGCACTACCTCCAATGAATTTTAACAGTCTCTAAGTCAGGCAGGCGTTGACGGTAACATTAGGTAGGGACCTATGAACGAAATACGATGCCACCGCCAGAACCTGACTATGCAGTGTGGATAACTTGGCTATGTGACAAAAATATGAATTTAGCGCAGGGATGAGTGAAAGCTGGGTCTTAAAAACACGATATTGAGTAAATTATGGCTCGTAAACGGCGTAAAAAACCTTGAATTTTGGACCCCCAGTGGACCCTTAGATATATCTGGAGACAAAAAAACACCTCGCGAAATCCGTTAAGGTGTTGTTTTTATTGGCTCCGGCGGTAGGGATCGAACCTACGACCAATTGATTAACAGTCAACTGCTCTACCGCTGAGCTACGCCGGAACTTGGGGGTGCGTATAACAAGTGCGATTCAGGACGTCCAGAGGGTATTTACGATTTTCGTGAAAAAAATTTTGTTCATGATAAGAGGGTAAAGATGCCATCAAAGGCGATTGGTTTTTTGACGGAAATCAACCCTTTATTATGCAACTCCAACAGATGGGCAAAGACGTTGCGCGCCGCCACTGGAATCAGTTTCGCGTCAATATCGGTATAGATCTCCTTGGCCAGTTCATGGGGCGTTGCAGGGCCTGCTTGTAACTGTGTTAGGATCTGAACCTCGCGTTCGCGGCGGTGGTATAATAACCAGCGCAACCGTTCGTTGGGCGCGCGAACGATGTCCCCATGACCCGGCAAAAACAGGTCCCAATCATAGTGCAGCAGATGTTCACAAGATCGCATGAAATCCCCCACATCCCCATCGGGGGGCGACACCATGGATGTGGCCCAATCCATCACATGATCAGCCGTGATGAGGATTTTTTCCACTTGAAAACACATGTGATTTGCCATGTGTCCAGGGGTATGGTGTGCAGTGATGCGCCATTCATCACAGGTGACGCTCTCCAAATGTGACAGGGTGTGATCGGGTTCAAATGCGCGATCAATACCTTCGCCCCCGCCTAAACCGCCCTGTTCAGACAAGGATTTCATCAAGGCACTTTTTCCCGCCTGATGATCGCCAAAAGCATAGATGGGCGCCCCGACGGTTTTTGACAGGTGCATGGCCAGTTCGGAGTGATCATAATGTGCGTGGGTTACAAATATATGCGTTATTGAACCACCCTCTGGGACAGCGGCCTGAATCGCGGAGAGATGCGCATCGTCATTTGGACCTGGGTCAATCACGGCCACCTGTTTTTCACCCAACAGATAGGTGTTTGTGCCGTGATAGGTCATGGGCGAAGGATTGGGGGCAACGATCCGCCGAATGGACGGCGTCACCTGATCAAATGTGCCACGGGGCGGTGGATAGCTGCTCATTCCGGTTTCCTTTCACCCGATGTTTGGGTATGTCTATCTGTGATGTTTAGTTGGATCAAACAGTATATGCCCAAACGGCTCTATTGGCGCGCTGCGCTGATATTGATTTTGCCTGTTGTTTCGATTCAGTTACTGGTGTCCTTCGTATTTATTCAGCGCCATTTTGAGGGGGTAACAGAACAACTTACCCGAGGCCTGACCCAAGAATTGGCGTATTTTGATGCGCTGATCCGCAGTGGAGATATTGAGGGGGCGCATGACTTTGCAGATGCCTTGGATATTTCGCTCAGTGTAAATCCGGAAGGGGCATTCCAACCCACACGACGGTTTTATGATTTAACGGGCATTGTTGTGATCCGTGAATTATCGCATGTTGCATCGCTGCGCGGTGTGGATTTACCGGATAATCGTATCGTGATTTTGCGCATGGCGATCCCGGGGTATGAGGAGCTAGAATTAACCTTCGCACGCCGACGTGTGTCCGCATCAAACCCGCATCAGTTGATTGTGAATATGGTGTTTTTTGGGGGCATTTTCACAATCATCGCGTTCTTTTATCTGCGCAATCAGTTGCGCCCCATCACACGTTTGGCAGCCGCGGCCGAGGCCTTTGGCCGTGGACAAAACGTGGCCTATTCGCCCAGCGGCGCGATTGAGGTGCGCGCAGCGGGGGATGCATTTTTGAACATGCGATCCCGCATTGAACGCCACATTGAACAACGCACGTTGATCCTGTCGGGCGTTAGTCATGATCTACGTACGCCGTTGACGCGTCTGAAACTGGGGGTGTCGATGCTCGAGGATGGCGACCGCAAACTGTTGGAACAGGATGTCGAGGATATGCGCATCCTTTTGGATGAGTTTTTAGTTTACGCCAAAACCCTTGGCGAAGATCGAAGTCGCAATGAACCTGTGTATGCGATCACATTTCTGGATGGATTGGTGAAGGATTATGCGCGCATGGGGCAGGTGGTACAGTTGCATATTTATGCCGATGAAACTGTGGTGATGATGCGCGAAAATATGGTGAAACGCGCATTGGAAAACCTGCTGAACAATGCGTTCCGCTATGGGGATCAGATACGCCTAAGCCTGTACAGCGACGCCGCATTTCTAACGTTCCGGGTTGAGGATAACGGACCGGGAATCCCGCCTGATCAACGTGAGAATGCCCTAAAACCCTTTGCCCGCCTGGACCCCGCCCGTAATCAGAACAAGGGCTCTAGTGTTGGTCTTGGCCTGCCTATCGCCAATGACATCGCGCGCGCACATGGGGGGCATTTGATCTTGTCCGAAGCGCAGGGCGGTGGTTTGTGCGTTGACATGCGGATTGCCAAATAAAATTGAACCGTGCAGGCACGCGCTCATTTTCAACTATTGCGGTGATGAAGTCGCGTATTTTTTGAGTGAAATTCATAAAAGTGGTAGGCCCGGCAGGACTTGAACCCGCAACCAAAGCGTTATGAGCGCTCTGCTCTAACCAATTGAGCTACAGGCCCACTTTCCCTCGTGCTATCACATGTCGCGCCAAGGTCAAGGGTTTGCGATTGAAACTTAGCGCGCAATATATTAGTTGGGCGCTAATTTCGCGAAAGGACCACAGATGACGGACGGCACGAACGGCGCGACCTATGCGCAAGCGGGTGTAGATATTGATGCAGGCAACGCGCTGGTGGATCGGATAAAACCCGCAGCAAAACGCACGAACAGAAGCGGTGTTATGGCGGGGCTTGGTGGATTTGGGGGGCTTTTCGACCTTAAGGCTGCGGGATTTAATGATCCGATCCTTGTCTCGGCCACCGATGGTGTGGGGACCAAATTGCGCATCGCAATTGACACAGGCCATTTTGATACAATCGGCATTGATTTGGTGGCCATGTGCGTGAACGATCTGGTCTGTCAGGGGGCAGAGCCTTTGTTTTTCCTAGATTATTTTGCAACAGGAAAACTGCACGTTGAACAGGCTGCAACAATCATCAACGGGATTGCAACAGGGTGTGAATTGTCAGGCTGCGCACTGATCGGTGGTGAAACCGCGGAAATGCCAGGTATGTATGCAAATGACGATTTTGATTTGGCGGGCTTTGCCGTGGGCGCCATGGAACGCGGTGGTGCATTGCCACGGGATGTGAGTGTGGGGGATAAATTGATTGCCCTACGATCAAGCGGTGTGCATTCAAATGGCTTTTCCTTGGTGCGTCATTTGGTAGATGGCTCTGGGCTCACTTGGGCGGATCAATCCCCGTTTTCGGAAGGTACACTTGGCGCAGCACTTTTGGCACCAACGCGTCTGTATGTGAAACAATCCTTGGCTGCGTTGAACGCAGGCGGTGTGCATGCACTGACACATGTTACTGGTGGCGGGCTGAGTGAAAATATCCCACGCGCCTTGGACGACGGGCAGGGGATTTCCATTGATCTTAATGCATGGGATCTACCGCCTGTGTTCCAATGGTTGATGGCGCAAGGCGGCATGGAACAGGCCGAGATGTTAAAAACATTTAACTGTGGCTTGGGCATGGTGCTGATTGTTGACCCAGCACACGAGACGTCCGTCATCCAATGCCTCACGGACATGGGCGAAGATCCGGTGACGATTGGTCAGGTCACGAATAATGCAGGTGTTCGTTACACGGGCACATTGTCGTGACAAAACGGGTTGCGATTTTCGCCTCTGGCGGTGGATCAAATGCCGTAAAACTGATGGAAAGCATGCAGGGCGATCACCCTGCGATGCCTGCCCTAATCGTGACAAACCAACCCAATGCTGGGGTTATTCAACAGGCCGAACGCTTTGGTGTTGCCTGTGAGATGATTGATCACAAACCCTATGCCGGGGATCGCACGGCCTTTGAAACGGAAATCCAGAACCGTTTGATCCCATATCAGATTGATATGATTTGTTTAGCGGGGTTCATGCGAGTTCTGACAGCGGGCTTTACCGATCATTGGAGCGGTCGGATGTTAAACATTCACCCCTCGCTCTTGCCGAAATACAAAGGGCTCAATACCCATGCCCGCGCGATTGAGGCGGGGGATAAACGCGCAGGTTGCACCGTGCATGAGGTGACGGCCGAATTGGATGATGGTCCGATCCTGGGACAAATCAGCGTGCCAATCCTGTCGGGTGACACACCGGCCCAGCTGGCCGCGCGTGTTCTGGTCCAAGAACATCAATTGTATCCAGCGGTCCTAAAACGCTTTGCCATGGGGAATAAAACCCCAATTATGTGCGAAACATAAAGCTTTCCAAGTCCCTGAAAATTTTGTAATGACAAAAAGAGCGGGGGTGTTAGAGAAAAATAAGAAACATAAATGAAGACCCTGACAACCACCCAAGAGCTTGCCAATTTTTGTTCTAGTGCCGCAGGCCACCCCTATATTACCGTTGATACAGAATTTCTGCGCGAGCGGACCTATTATTCCAAACTGTGCCTGATCCAAATTGCCTATCCGGGTGAGGGGGATGAAAACGCCGTTCTGGTTGACCCACTTTCTGCCGACATTTCATTAGAACCGCTTTATGATCTGTTTCGAAATGAGGCTGTGATCAAGGTTTTCCACGCCGCCCGTCAAGATTTGGAAATCTTTTTCATTGATGCGGGCGTCATTCCAAAACCCCTGTTTGACACACAGGTTGCCGCGATGGTCTGTGGATTTGGAGATCAGGTCGGATATGAAACATTGGTGCGCAAGGTTGCAAAACAATCCTTGGATAAATCATCGCGTTTCACCGATTGGTCGCGTCGTCCGTTAACGGATGCGCAGAAAACCTATGCCTTGGCCGATGTCACGCATCTGCGTGTGATTTATGAAAAACTGGCCGCGAAACTGGCGAAAAACAAACGCGCCCATTGGGTCGAAGAAGAGCTTCAGACATTAACCAATCCCAAAACCTATATCACCCGTCCAGAAGAGGCGTGGAAACGTGTAAAAACCCGCACAAATTCCGCACGGATGTTGGGAATTGCGCGCGCTTTGGCCGAATTTCGCGAAGCACATGCACAATCCAACAATATCCCTCGCAATCGGGTGTTCAAGGATGATGCATTAATCGAATTGGCATCCACCAAACCGCAATCTTTTGATGATTTGCAACGCTCGCGCCTTTTGCTGCGAGAGGCCCGCAAGGGCGAGATTGCCAAGGGGATTTTAGCAGCGGTCTCCTCTGCCTTGGCGCTTCCGCCCGAACACCTGCCCAAAGTGGATAAGAAAGAGGATGCGCCCGACAGTAACCCTGCACTTAGTGAAATGTTGCGCGTCTTGCTCAAGGCGAAAACAGAACATTTGGGGGTTGCGGCAAAACTTGTCGCCTCTGCCGCTGATCTGGATGCCATGGCTGCGGGCGAACGGAACTTGGACATGCTGCGCGGCTGGCGGGCCGAGGTGTTCGGGGATGAGGCAAAGCGTCTGTGTCAGGGGGAAATCGGCCTTGTCGCCAAGGGCCGCGTTGTCACAACCTTTGAACTTCCAAAGTGATCAGGGACGGATTGACAGGCTGTTCGTTTCCCCAATGATTACGATTTTGAGGATACCCTCCAGCGTTCCTGTGGACAAGAATTTTCCAGCGGTCAGTTGACGGTTTGTGGGTGTGCCAATGGACTGGCGCGCGTCGAGCTCTGCATTCAGGACGAAATGCAATTCGCCAGCGGGTACGGTTGCAACCGCCTTAAATTCTGCATTCGAGGCCCCTGCGTGGGTGGCATAGGCGGTCACAACCAAAATTTTACCGTCTGATGTTGGTTCTAATTTCAAATCTGCGATTTGATAGACTGGTTTCCCCATATATTTTCGTTCTTTAATGCCGCTCATCATGTTTTCTTCTGGGATGAGGCTAGGCGGACCCTCTTGGGCGCGCAGGCTATTGGTCAGGGAACTGATCTGTGAACAGGCCCCAACCAGCGACAGCAACAGCAATGGCATAACAATATGGTGCATACACCCAATCCTTATGGTTTTTGAAATTGGTAGCGCAAATTATTCCCTATGAAAAGCATGACTTGCCCTAGACGTTTGGCGAAACCCCGCTTAAATCTGTCTTAAACGAAAGGACAGTCATGGCCAGTGCAGCATTTGAAGAGATCGTAGAAGATTTTGCATTTCTAGACGATTGGGAAGATCGCTATCGTCACGTCATTGATATGGGCAAAGCGATGGAGGATTTGGACGCCGCATTTAAGGTGGACGCCAATAAAGTGCATGGCTGCGCATCACAAGTATGGCTGCAGTTTTATACCGAGGATGGCACGTTTTGTTTTGACGGGGACAGTGACGCGATGATTGTGCGCGGTTTGGTGGCGGTGTTGCGCACGCTTTATAACGGTTTGCCGCTAAATGAAGTGGCCGCTGTTGACGCACATGCGGAATTGGCGCGATTGGGGTTAAACGATCACCTTTCGGCGCAACGATCAAATGGCGTGCGTTCAATGGTGGAAAAAATTCAAACAGTCGCCGCCTGATATTTACGCGCCCAATTTGCGATTATTGTAACAGGGCGCGTGTTTGGGCAAATGGCGCATTCCTAACCCTTGGCAAATGTGATCAGTTCCGCCTCTAAATCCCCATAGCCCGTGGGGCGATATTCAAATTCCAAACCCACTTTATCGGCATAGCTGCGGGCCTGTTCAATCAATGCGTCCGTTGGGTTTTGCGTCTGATAGACCAGTTTGGTGTAATTTCCAAAATACATAGAAATCAGATCAGGATGGCGGTCCAACCCCAAGGGTTTCCAAACAAAAGCATCAAACTGTCGCACCAAAAAATCGGTCAGGTAAAAGGCCGTGAATTCATCGCGTTTTGCGAAATCTTCATTGCCTTCAAAAAAGGAATAGCAATGCGGCCCGCGCAGCATTTTCACGCCCAAACGATCACAAGCCGCTTGCAAAAGACCACCTGTGCCACAATCCGCATAAAGGACATAGATATTCTCATAGGCCGCACGATGTTCTGCGATCTTCTCCTCGATTAAGGGAGTAATTTTTTCGGGGGTATTGTGCAGAATTGCGGGCAGGCATTTCAAATCAAGATGGGTGAACCCATTGCGGGCGATGATGTCCAAAACCTCACGCGCTATTGCACCACAAGCCAACAACAACACGCGGCCCTGATTTTCGCTCAGCGTTGTCTCCTGATGGCTAAGTTCCTGATCCGTAATATCCATTGCCATGTTCCAAATAAAAGGGCCCGCGCAAGGAGGACGCGCGAGCCTTAGATTAAACGATTAACTCGTCTATCACAATTGATTGTGCTTGCGCGCAACAAACTCTTTCGCGGTTTCAACCGCCACAGCTGCATCACGGCAATAGGCGTCTGCGCCGATGGCTTTGCCAAATTCTTCGTTCAATGGCGCACCGCCAACTAGAACGATATAGTCATCACGCACACCTTGTTCGACCATGGTGTCGATAACGACCTTCATATAAGGCATTGTTGTTGTCAAAAGCGCGGACATGCCCAGGATGTCGGGCTGTTCTGTTTCCAACGCCTCGATATATGTTTCAACGGCGTTGTTGATGCCCAAATCGACAACCTCAAAACCTGCGCCTTCCATCATCATGGAAACAAGGTTTTTACCAATGTCGTGAATATCACCTTTCACGGTACCGATGACCATTTTACCTACACGTGGTGCGCCTGTTTCGGCCAGCAATGGTTTTAGGATCGCCATGCCGCCCTTCATCGCGTTTGCGGCCAACAGAACCTCTGGAACAAACAGAATGCCGTCACGGAAATCCTGACCAACGATGGTCATGCCGCCAACTAGCGCCTCCGTCAGGATTTGATAGGGCGCCCAGCCACGCTCTAGCAGGATGTTAACACCTTCTTCGATTTCCTCTTTTAGGCCATCGTAAAGGTCATCAAACATCTGTTGAACCAGTTCCTCATCGTCTAGTTCGGATAGGATGATGTCGTCTTCTTCGGACATAGTCTGCTTCCTTATCAATGCGCAGCGCGCGTTTTGGTTATTTCACCAAATGCCATTTTGTCGCGGCCTAAGTTGGCATTTTGCGACATGAAGCATTTAAATCCCGACCTAGCCTCATTTTTTTGAAACATCTAGGGTTTGGGTGATGCAAATAATGCATAATCTTTACAAATGTTTTATTTAGGTGGTAAGGGCCATAATGTGTACATCCTTCCCAATATCAGGGCACGCGGGCGCGGTACGGCGGGCGTGCTGAAATCACGCTTTGGTCTTCAGAAACGGGAGTGGTTTGATGGTGGTTGGGAGATAGAGGAAGAGGCGCAGGTTTTGCGTACTCTTGTTACCGAAGAATCCGCCAAAAGCGCGATTTAGTATAATGCCTCACCCGATCTTCCATTTGATCGGTCGATCAATGCCTATCGCGGCTGCGAACATGGATGTGTTAATTGTTACGCGCGGTCCTCTCATAATTATTTGGACCTGTCTTCGGGGCTTGATTTTGAAACCAAGCTTTTTGCAAAAACGAGCGTTGTCGAGCAATTGCGCCGTGAATTGGCGCGTCCAAAATAACAGGTTGCGCCAATTGCACTTGGAACAAATACGGATCCCTAACGGGCGATTGAAGGGCGCTATCAAACGACGCGACAGATATTGGAAGTGATGTTGGAAACACGCCACCCTGGCGCTATTGTCACCAAGGGGGCCATGGTTGAAAGGGATATTGATCTGTTGTCGGCCTTGGCAGAACAGAGGTGAACGCGGGTCGGGATATCGGTAACCAGTTTGGATCGCACCCTGTCGCGCCGCATGGAACCCCGTGCGCCTGATCCCAAACGGCGTTTGGCGGTTATGAAGCGTCTAAGTGATGCGGGCATTCCTGTGCGCGTGATGGCATCGCCCATTACCCCGGAGCTAAGCGATCATGAGTTAGAGGCGATATTGCAGGTAGGGCGTGATCATGGGGCCACATCAGCCAGTTGGATCATGTTGCTCCTGCCGCATGATACAGGCGCATTGTTTGAGGATTGGTTGACACGCCATTACCCAAACCGCCGCGACCGTGTGATGGGGCTCATGCGTGCCATGTATGACGGGAAACTATATGATGCGTCCTTTGAAACCCGTATGCGGGGCAGGGGCGTTTATGCCGAAACGATCCAAATACGGTTTCAGGTGGCGATGAAACGGTTGGGATTGGCAGAACGTGTGGCGAAACAGCGGTCTGATTTGTTTGTTGCCCCACGCCGACCGTCGGCGCAGGGGGATTTGTTTGATTAGGCGACCGTGCGGCGGCGCGAGCGGCGCGTGCGCTGTGGCGCTGCGTCGGCGTCTCCTGTGCCATCACTGTCAGAACTAAACGCGCCGACCCTGGCGACAATATCTTCAAGGCTGGGTTTTTCGGCGGCAGGGCGCGTTTCCAATGCGTTGCGCATTGCACGTAGGTGATCGGACATGGTGCCACAGCATCCGCCAATGATTTTTGCGCCACTGTCCCGTGCCATCACGGCATAATCCGCCATCAATTCAGGCGTACCGTTGTAACAGATATGACCGTCCACATATTTCGGAATGCCGGCATTCCCTTTGGCAACAATGGCTTGGGCAGGGGCCTCATTTGTAAATCCTTGGACCGTGCGCAACAAATCCGACGCGCCCGTTCCGCAATTCGCGCCAAAGGCAACAGGTGGATTTGGAAGGCTGTTGACCAAGGCGACCATATCACGCGATGTGACACCCATCATCGTGCGTCCTGCAGTATCAAAGCTCATCGTGCCAACCCATGGCAAATCCACGTGCGAAAACGCCTCGGCCGCGGCGCGGTATTCTTCTGGCGATGAAATGGTTTCAAGCCAGAGGACATCTGCGCCACCTTCTTTCAACCCAATCGCCTGATCCAAAAAGATTTCGACACAGTCTGCATGTGACAGGCTGCCCACGGGTTCCAAAATTTCGCCTGTTGGGCCGACGGACGCAGCCACCACCACTGGACGAACCGCGGCATCTGCAATCTCGCGGCCCAATTCAACAGAAAGGCGAGAGATTTCACGTGCGCGGTGGCCTGCATCGTGCAGCTTTAATCGCGCAGAGTTTCCGCCAAAGCTGTTTGTCAAAAACAGATCACTGCCCGCATCCACCGCCATTTGGTATAGCTTGCGGATGTTGTCAGGGTGGGTCTCGTTCCACAACTCAGGAGCATCCCCGGAAGATAACCCCATGTTAAACAGGTTCGTTCCAGTGGCCCCATCCGCCAAAATCCAATCACGGGTGTCTAACATGTTTAAAAATGCATTTGTCATCGGGAACTCCTAATTGCTGCACGAGGTGACATACCGCGCGACATAAAACAAATTCATAAAATTCACGTTCATTATGAATACGGCTCAATACGTATTGGGTGCTTGTATCAGGCGGCCAACTGCCCTAAAGAGGCGCCATCTAGAATAGAGAGTTTGCCAATGGCGCGTCGCACCAAAATTTATGAAGGTAAGGCCAAAGTTTTATACGAAGGACCTGAGCCTGGAACCATCGTTCAATACTTTAAAGATGACGCCACCGCGTTCAACGCCGAAAAGAGAGACGTGATCGACGGTAAGGGTGTTTTGAACAACCGTTTGTCTGAATTTTTTATGAACGGTCTACAGGCAATTGGTATCCCGACGCATTTCATCAAACGTTTGAATATGCGGGAACAATTGGTGCGCAAATGCGAAATCATCCCGCTTGAGGTGATTGTGCGCAACTATGCAGCAGGAACCATTTGCAAACGTTTGGGGATTGAAGAAGGCACGCAGATGCCGCGCCCAATCGTTGAATACTGTTACAAAGACGACAGTTTGGGTGATCCATTGGTCACCGAAGAACATATTGCCGCGTTTGGTTGGGCGAGCCAACAAGATATGGAAGATATCCTTTCACTTGCCTTGCGCGTAAACGATTTCATGTCCGGCTTGATGTTGGGCGTTGGCATTCGTTTGGTTGATTTCAAAATTGAAATTGGCCGTGTGTACGAAGGCGACTATCAACGTTTGATCATCGCCGATGAAATTAGCCCCGATAGCTGCCGTCTGTGGGACATCGAAACAGGCCGCAAATTGGATAAGGACGTGTTCCGCCGCGATCTTGGCAATTTGACAGATGCCTATTCCGAAGTTGCACGTCGCTTGGGTGTTTTGCCCAAAACTTCGCAGATGCCAAAACCTACAATCGTTGAATAAGAGGGATTAGTGATGAAAGCCCGTGTTTATATCATGTTGAAAACTGGTGTTCTTGACCCTCAGGGCGAGGCCGTGCGCCACGCGCTTGGTGCCTTGGGTTTCGACGGTGTCCAAGGGGTGCGCCAGGGCAAGGTGATTGAACTGGATCTTGCTGCAACGGATAGGGCCGCAGCAGAGGCCGAAGTCAAAGAGATGTGTGAAAAGCTTTTGGCCAACACCGTCATCGAAAGCTATCAGATCGAGTTAAGCTAATGCGCGCAGCCGTTATTCAATTTCCCGGATCAAATTGTGATCGTGACATGGCTATGGCGCTTAAGGCCGCTGGCGCAGATGTCACAATGGTGTGGCACAAAAATACTGATTTGCCCGATGGCTTGGATTTCGTGTCAATCCCCGGCGGATTTTCATTTGGCGATTATTTGCGCGTTGGTGCGATTGCCGCGCGTTCTCCAATTTGTCAGTCGGTTGTGGCCTTCGCAAATCGCGGCGGATATGTGTTCGGCGTCTGCAACGGATTTCAGGTACTAACCGAAACGGGCCTGTTGCCGGGGGCATTGTTGCGCAATGCAGGTTTGAAATACATATGTAAACACGTGGAATTGAATGTGGAAACGACACAGTCGGCCTATACTTCGGCGTATAAGGCGGATCAGTCAATCACAATTCCAATCGCGCACCATGACGGAAACTACAACCTTGATGATGCGGATGCGCAGGCCCTGTTTGATCAGGATCGCGTGGCCTTTACCTATTCTGACAATCCCAACGGATCTGTGCGCAGTATCGCAGGTGTCCTGTCAGAAAATCGCCGCGTATTGGGCATGATGCCCCACCCAGAGCGTTTGGCCGATTCAGCACAGGGCGGCACAGACGGTCAGCCATTTTTTGCCGGATTAATGGATCAAATCGCCAAGGTGTAACGCCCATTGTTTGTTGGGTATAGTTTCACGGTATGACGCTGACAAATAGTGATTCTGATGATGATAATGTCCCAAACGTGCGCAGTTCCCTGCGTCTGCGTTTGGTTATTGCTATTCTTTTTGTGATCGCGGCGGTTACGCTTTATCTGACCAATAGTATTTTGATGGAACGCTTTTCGCAAAGTACGGCAAACCGTGCTGAGCTGCGGTTGGCGCTGTATGGCGGAAACCTGAAAAGCGAATTGCAACGAAATTCTATTGTCCCCCAATTGTTGGCGCGTGACCAATCGCTGATTATAGCATTGGAATTAAAAGATTTCTCGCAAACCTCACAGCGTTTGATTAGTTTTTTGGATGAAATCAACGCGGCCTCACTTAGCCTGCTGGATGTGGATGGGCGCACCGTGGCTTCAACCGAACGGCACAATATCGCAGCCGCCCATCGGGAAAAGGCCTATTTCGTTGACGCCATGCGCTCGAACGAAACGGTGTTCAGCGTTGTGGAAAAAGAAAGCGGTGGTTTCGGGTTTTACTATGCCAAAC
>Ga0255756_1001542_pt1 | contig 26031 bp, 19 predicted proteins | sample 011ome_20_FD_179956 | JGI IMG/M metagenome (GOLD analysis project Ga0255756, IMG submission 179956) | Coastal salt marsh microbial communities from the Groves Creek Marsh, Skidaway Island, Georgia - 011509CT metaG (version 2) | ecosystem: Environmental > Aquatic > Marine > Intertidal zone > Salt...
CTTCCGGCGCCAACGGGGCGACGGCGCCCGGGAACTTGTCCGCGACGGCGGTGCAGTCATCCGGGGTGCACAAGGTACCCGCGGTGAACCACGGGATACCGGTGCCGTTCTCGGCGGCCCAGGCGCCAGTGACGCCCAATTGGGCCCATCTGCCGTGGATGATTTCACGCTCGGCGTTCTTTTCGTTGCCAAACGGGATGATCGGGGATTCGCCCCCACCCGGGTAGGTACCGAATTCCGGGTAGATGTCAGCCTTGACAACCTTGGAGATGGACTTGGACTGTTTTTTTTATTTATTTAAGAGAAAGAAGGAAACGATCCGGTCAGTCAAAAATCTCTTTCCATTTTTTGTTTTTTTTCATCTCTTTTGGACGACAAGGGAGCGTATCTCAGAACACGAGTATCTCGAAAGGGATACGCGCTATCTTCGTCTGAAAATACAAACGCGGAGAGAAAGGATGCACGATGCGTACAATTCGCGATAAAACGCGCACATAAAGAAGAAAAGGGTGCACGTGTGCCCTCTCGTTCATATTCGGAGCGTTTCGTGAACATTTGGTGCATCTCACGAGCGCGCGCGCGTCAAAAGAAATGTTACACATTTTCGACGATGATGTTCATCATCTCCCATCGCCATCCTCCTCCTCATCGCGAAGAAGAAGAAGAAGAAGAAGAAGGATAATAAAGATCAAAAAGTAAAGAAGAAGAAGTAAAACGTACCTGAACCTTGGTGGCCTTGAGGCCGGCGATGGACGCGATTTGTTGAGTAGCAGCAAACATTGTTTGTAAGTAGGTGTTTTGTTGTTGTGTCTTAAGACGTGTGCGAGTATGAGGAATGAGAGAGACGTTTCAGAGGGAAAAGAACCATCGAAAGATTTGATTTGCCTTTTTTTCATTTTTCATTTTTCATCGTTTTTTTAAACGCGTGAAGTTTTTCTTCTTTTTGCTCTTTTCTCGTTTGCTTCTTTTTCTGCGACAGAATGCGACAGAAAAAAAGAGGGCGCGCCCCCTTAAAAAAAGAAATTATGGGCCTCTTCACACTACCACGATTACTACGCGGCGACGACGACGACGACGGCAGTAGTAATCGTGGTGTCAGTACTCTGGAGGACGATAATAGGGAAAATGATGACGAGGAACAAAGATTGATGTCTTCGCCATCAATGAGAACATCGTCATCATGGTCGTCAAGAAAGAGAAGCGGTGTCTTCCAGTTTGCGATTTTTGGATGCGCATTCCTCTTCTTCGCGCTCGGGTACGTTTCTTCACCGACGACGCCGATTTTATCCTCTCAAACATCGTCGTCTTCTCCTTCTTCTTTGAACAGTAGAAGGGGCGCATCATTTTCTGTCCCAAGTCTCGGTTCCTCCTCTTCGCAAAAGAGCGGTCGCCATCGATTTGAACTCCTCGGAGGAGGAGGAGGAAAAAAAAGAGAAGACGAAGAAAAAGAAGACAAAGAAGAAGACAGAGGAGAAGCAAAAGAAACGAACGCTTTGGACGCAGAGTTAGAGTTGGAAAAAGACGAACATCTTTTAGAGCACTTGCAAAAGTCTTTGAACGATAATATCGAGACGCAAGAAAAGGAGACGCTGAAACTCGTCGAGATGAAAGTAGACGAACAAGACGCGGAAAAAATGCAAGAAGAGGAAGAACTGACCGAAGAAGAGCTCGGCATTCATCACAACAGCCACGGAGAGGACGAAGCGTCGAATACCGGTAGCATTGATAAGAGTAGCAGTAAAAATATTAAAGACGACGGGTCCGAGCTTGGATTTAAAGAGGAAGACAACGAAAGTGGGATGAAAAATGCAACATCGAGGAGGAAGACGACGACGACGACGTTCGAGGACTCTCTACTGACGAACGTTTCGTCCGAGCTCGACGAGGTGATTCGCGACGGGAAGCAATCGATGATCGATGGCAGAGATGTCACGCCTCGTGCGGCGGCTTTTGAACGCATGGACGATGAGCTCAAGGACGTTTTAGATGCCGTACACGCCGTCGACGGCAGCGGCGGTGAGAACAGCGAGAATCAAAGAAATAACGTAAAACTCGCTCGAGAGAAAGTGTTGTCTTCGTCGTCTTCTTCCTCGTCATCTTTCGATCGCGGAGACAGAAAGATAACGACGCCGAAAGATAATCCCGAGGAAACACTCGGTTGGACTGAAGTAGACGCAACGACTATCGATCCCGAAAGTATCACCGAAAGTGCGCAGTCTGGAGTACGTTCGCTCGTTCTTAATCCAGAGATTGTCCACGAATTGAAGGAAAAATTCGAAGACATGAAGAATAAAGGCGAAGTCCAAGTGGAAGGTAACTGGAAAAAATTCGATGCCGAGGCCAAGGAAGAAAAGAAGCAAATGAAGGAGGCGAAGAAGATGGAGGAGATTGTTGAAGAATCGTCTAAAATTCTCGACGATATCGACGCGGTGCGCATGGCGCAAAGCTTAGACGCGGGAGGTGGGAGTAAAAGTTTCTCGTGGACTTTTTCCTACTTGTATTTTCCGTTGATTGTTTTCTTTTCAGTTTTGTTAGCAGTCATCGCGCTGCTCATAAAAACGTCAGATAAGAACAAATTGAAACGATATGGATCCACGGGTTCATTCGATCGATCCAGTCCAAAGCGTAAGGGCAAAAGTAGACTGTATACGCTCGGAGAGGAAGAGGAGATCTATCAAACTACCAAGGATAACACGTATCCCGATTTTTCGAACCTGAGGGACTTTGAAAAAGGAAATCGCATTTATAATAGTAGCATAGAGAGCTTCGATGACGATTACGAAGATGACGATTACGACGATGACTCTCTCGACGACGAGGAGGATGGTAGTTGTGAGGACGATTTCGACGAGGAAGCCTTGTCGGAAAGATCTTCCGACGTATCTTCTTTCCAAGGTTTCCGAGAGAAAGCAATCGCAGTCGCTAAAGCAGCCGAAGAGTTTTTAGCGAACGGCAAAGGAGCTACCGTGCGCGTTTCCAACGCCGGTACTTTTCATGGCGCTTCTAAGTATGGCGCAAACGAAAACGGGAGAGATGAAAAAGACGACGTCGGCGTTACGTCTTTGAAAAAGAAAGAGAGTCACAACAACAACGAGAACGGGCAAAAATCTTCCTTTATAAAAAGCTCCACGACGAAATGGATATAGCTCTAATTTAGATAAACTTGTTGTATTATATGTAGCGGTACGGAGTACCTAGGTATCTGTTAGATCAAAGAAATGAATAAATCCTCTCTTTTTCTTTTCTGGTCGCTTAAATCGCGCTTGACCACGAGACAAACTTAGCAAAGTGCGCTATGTACGCTTCGTCGACAGATGATTTCCCAACGATGCCGGGGACTAATTCGTACGTCTTCAGCAAACTCGGGCGTTTTTCTACTGCATCAGCCCACGATTTCAACCACGGTAATTTTTGTAAAGTATTGTTCAAATCGTAGTCGCGATAATGCTTCAAGACAACGCGCAGTCGAGAAAGGAATCCCATCGTCGCGCAGTCGTGAGAAGTAAACTGATTTCCGCAGCAATAATTCCCGTTGTCACCACCAAAAGAAGCGTTCATTTGCAAGCATCTGTCAGCTTTCGCTAAAGCGTGTTCAACTTCACTAATCGCACTTTCTAATTCTGCTTCATTCTTCGCCCTGAGACACTTGAAAAACGCCGGGACGACCGTGTTGAACGTGTTTTCGAACAATTGTCCATCGTATCTCTGCTCTGCAGTCTTTGGACGCAAATCGACACCGGGATAGGTGTCGTTGCAACAGAAATAGTTCATCACGAGTGCCGATTCAACCATGACCTTACCGTTTGGAAGACGTAATACCGGTACCGACGGGTTTGCCTCGGCATCCGGCGACCCAGTCGCGAAGGTTTTGCAAAACGCCTCGGACTTATTTTCCAAATCTTCCCACACGAATCCGTCGAACGAAATGTTCTTTTCGAGCATGGTTATCCAAATTTTGTGGCAAAATGGACACGTGGCGGAAAAGTAAAGCGCGTCCTTCTCATCAGCCTTGGACGATGGGCGACTCGTCGTCGCCGTGTTTGCGTCTCGAGCTGGTGCCAAACGCATCGACGCTAAAGAAGACTCGTGCGCCTCGGCAATCCCTTCGTGAGCGTACGTACCCGAAGAAGAAGAAGAAGAAGAGGAGGAAGAATTTCTAGATGTCATTCGCATGGACGCTAGCGTTGACTCGTGTGCCTCTGCGATGCCTTCGTGGGCTTGTTTCGTCGCCTCAGCAGAGACGATTAAATTCTTCTTTTGCGTCTTTTGATGCGGAGAAAAAGCGATGACATTCTTCTTCTTCTTCTTTTCCTTCCTGTTGGCGAACACCGAGGACGTGCTTTGAACGAAAGTGTGCTTGGCGGCGGCAAAACTCATGTTTTCTTTCTTCCTCTTTTTGTTCTCTTTCTCGTTTTGCGTCGTCGTCGTGTGACGATGGATGTGATGATGCGTGTGTCTGTGACTCCTTTCTTTTTATATCGCTTTTTTTCGCAGGACAGTAATGAAAACGACCCTTTTCCTCCCAAACCCTCTGATGCAAGGCAACCAAACACACACAACAGAAAGTAAGAAATTTTGAGTGAAAAAAGAACCACAAACCACAACAAACTTTGAACCGAAACGTCTTTATTTGCTGTTTCTTCTTCTTCATATTTTAACCCCGGTGAGGTGAGAGAAAATGAAGAAGCAAGGCTCGTACGTCGATTTGACGCAAGGTGCTACGGAGGATGTGCACAAACACATTCTCTCCAACGGGTACGTCCTCGTCGTCGTCGTCTGAGCAGAAAATGTATCTCTCTTTCTCTTTCGGAAGAGGAGGATAAAATTGTATTCTCGTGTGGACTCTTTTCCTGAGCCCCGCACTTTTTTTGTGTCACTCTTTTTGCGCGTGATCTTCTCTCTTTCGCCGAACGGCGCGCGCGAGAGAGAGGAAGAGAGAGAGAGAGAGAGAGAGATTCACGCGAGTTCTCGGTCCATCGCTCGAGGGGGATTTTGTGATTTCGTATGAGAGAAAGAGCGCGCGCGCGCGTGTTCTTTCTCACTCGGGCTCTTTTCTTGGAGAATGACAAATATGAGTCACTATTATTCTATCCATCTTTTCTCTCGTTCTCTCGTCTACAAAAAAAAAATACTCACATCATCGAAACATCATACTCACACTTATCATCATTCATTCATTACATCATTACAGAGAACAAAATGGTTCCGCGTTCAAATCAAAGATCGTGTGTACTCTAGGCCCGGTCTCGCGAACTGTTCCCATCTTGGAAAAGATGTTAAAGGCTGGCATGTCCATCGCGAGGTTCAACTTTTCGCACGGTTCTCACGAGTACCACCAAGAGACTTTGGACAACCTTCGTCAAGCGAGTGAGAACACTGGCATCATGTGCGCGATTTTGCAAGATACCAAAGGTCCGGAAATCCGTACCGGTTTGCTCGAGCACGGTGAACCAGTGCATTACCACGCCGGCGACGAAATCACTTTGACGACAAACTACGACACGGTCGGTAACAACAAGTTGATCGCAGTTTCTTACCCTGACTTGGCTAAAGATGTTTCCGTCGGGTCTAAGATTCTCTGCGCGGATGGTTCATTGACTTTGACCGTGCTCAAGTGCAACGTCGCGGAAGGTACGGTCGTCGTCAAGGCTGAAAACAGCGCGAAACTCGGCGAGCGAAAGAACATGAACTTGCCGGGCGTGAACGTGAACTTGCCGACTATTACGGAGAAGGATCGCGACGATTTGTTGAATTGGGGCGTGAAGAACGGTGTTGACTTCATCGCCGCTTCCTTCGTTAGAAAAGGTTCGGATATAGACTACATTCGATCGGTTTTAGGTGACGCGGCGCCGAAAATCTCAATCATCTCGAAAGTTGAAAACATGGAAGGTTTGGACAACTTTGAAGACATCGTGGATAAATCAGACGGCGTGATGGTTGCCAGAGGTGATTTGGGCATGGAGATTCGTATGGAGCAAATCTTCTTGGCGCAAAAGAGAATGATCAAAAGGTGTAACGAGGCGGGTAAACCAGTCATTACGGCGACGCAAATGTTGGAGTCCATGACTGGCGCACCTCGACCGACGAGAGCGGAAGCTACGGACGTTGCGAATGCCATCTTAGACGGTACCGATTGCGTCATGTTGTCCGGGGAAACGGCTGCGGGTGATTATCCGTTAGAAGCTGTGTCGTGCATGGCGGATATTTGCCGCGAAGCTGAAGCGTACATAGACTCCGCGGCGGTGTTCCAACAACTTCTCGCGCACCAATCGGTTCCGATGAATATATTAGAGTCACTCGCATCTTCTTCCGTTCGGTCGGCGCAAAAAGTAGGAGCTAAATTAATTGTCACCCTCGCAAAATCTGGGAACACGTCTCGATTGATTGCAAAGTACCGTCCAGACTGCCCCGTCCTTTCTGTGTGCGTCAACATGGAAGAAAATACACACGATCCCGAAAACACGGCGAGACGAATGCTCGCCTCGAGAGGTTTGAAACCTATGATTGAGCCAGCGGAGTGGCACGCGCAATCCGGCCATCCTCAGGAGATATCTGCTAACGCGATTCTTTACGCGAGAGATAAGCTCGGTTTGATCAAGACTGGCGATTACATCGTATGTGTCCACAGACTCCTCGGAGATGCTATTATGAAAATCGTGGAGTGCCCGTAAAACTTTATTTATACGTGTCACTCTGCGGAGAGCAAATGCAACTTCGCGAATGAAGGTTAAAGGAAACAGAATATTAAAGTACTGGTATTACAATACCTAATATAATATAAGAGCTGATATACAAGGAGGTTGTTCGTAGTATTATTTAGCTAGTGTGGGTTTGTTGCGATAGATTTAATGTTGTTGAAAAATGTGCACGTATACTCGTATAAACTTTGAACTTGGTGCGCGTACATCATGTTGTATACTCGTACCATCTTCATCTTTTTCGGGCAATTGAAATCAACTTAATTCCTTTCTTTCCTCGCCGTCACTCTTGTTGAACTGGTACGTTCACATTTTCACTGACATATTTTTACTGCAACTCCAATCCTTCGCCGCCGAGCTCCTCAAAAGCATCAAGAAACGTCTCCACTGGTTGAGCGCCTGAAAATTCGACTTTCTTTTTGGTATCCTCGTTTCGAATTATAAAGTGAGGAACGCCACTGATGCGACCTTGAACGTCCCTCACCTGCGCTAGAACTTCGTCTCGATATTTTGACTTATCCCGCAAAACTTCCTCGGCACGCGCGAGATTGGCTTTTTGCTCTTCCGCGTTTGCGCTCGTATTCGCCTCAAAAGATTTTTCGCACGCCGCTAATAATGCGGTTTCATCGCACGGCGCTTTTGAGTTGCAGAAATAATCGATCATGATTGTATCCATAAAAACATCTTGATGCGATTGAGAATACTCTTCCTTCATGAAGTGCGCGAGTCTGTGGCCGTCCAGGGTCGGCCCCGTGTTGCCCTCCAAAGAATATGTCGGCAACCCAATCGATTCAAAGACAGAAGAGAGTCTGCTAATCATTGGCATCACTCGGCTTTCGCCACCAAACTTTTCGCAATACCATTGCATTTTGTTCACGCCGTATTGCAACTGTTCGGGAGTCATATCTTCCCAAACACGAGGCGAAACGAGCATGAACGGTTTCCAACTGATCGAAGAAAAAGAAACCGACGAAGAGGAGGATGTTTTTGTTTTTTCCAAAGCGCGGTCGAGATTGCGTTTCCCGACAATACACCAAGGTCAAACAATGTCCGACACAATGGCGATGGACAGATTAGGTTTCGTTGATGCCATCGTAGCACTCGTCGCGATTCTTCTCGTTGTCGCTCCTAAGAAAGCCTTCGCGGACATTTTTAACGAACTTTTAGACTTTCGTGGGGGTGTTTGGCAGTTTGGGTGAACAAAACAATTTTTTCTCCGACAAATACGACAAATATAGTACGTGCGCGCTTTGCAGGCCGCAGAGAACCGCACGCGCGCAGAGAAAGATACGCACAAACTTTTAGCGAAACTAAAACGTTCCGAATGCGAACGTGAACGTTTATTATCAGATGTCCTCGTCCTCAACTCCTCCTTCTGTGAATAACAACAACGAGCCAAGAACAAATAAAATTCCTTCCTCCTCTTCCTCCTCCTCCTCCTCCTCGTTATTAGTATTCGATGTGGTGGACGGAGATGCTTTGAAGTCTGCGGTGACAGAGTTTGTCGGCGAGCTCACGAAAGAACCGTGCGTGGGTTTACGCCACGTCTCCGCGAACGTTCAGAAACGAGTCCCACAAATTCTAGACAACGCATCCAGCGTTCAACAAGTCGAGAAGGAAGTTATAAACGCATTTGAGTACGACGCCAAGTACGTGTTGGAAGATGCAAAGAATATAGCGAAAACGGCGGACGAACGCGTGGAGAAGCTAAGCCAAGCGCTGGAAGATTGCATCAAGTCGCTCGAATCAGATTGAAAACGCATGATATTATATCATTAAAAACATAGTATTACTAGTGGAAAAAGAGAAAAAATACATCGCGCGCAGCATATACACACGTTCAGAGAACCTTATTACTTGTGTCCCGCAGTCCTCTCCAATTTTTTCGCCAACGCTTCCGGACTCATTTCGCTCTTCATTTTCGCCCACTCGTTACCTCCTCGCAAACTCGGTTCTCTAGAGGAGCACCCTATGCCTAAAAGCATTCCTTTAGAAGAAATTCGTTGTATGCCGTGGGTCGATCCGCCTCTCGAACTCCCTGGCGATTTCTGCAAGACCAACTCGTTCAAATCTTGCGCTAATTTATGGAACGATTCGTTTCTCTTCATCACCGGCTTCTCTAAGCTTTGATATGAGTTTGAAGTATACTTTTCGTTATCAGAGTATGCTTCTGATGCGCCTGTTGCATCTCGTAAAGCATCCACAAACTCTTCCCACACTGAACGCAAGTCGTCGATATCTAAGCACTCTCCGTCGGGATCTGAAATATAAATAAGGAGAAAACGAACACAGTTAGTACGAAAGTGTAAACGAATTTTAGCTAAGCGACTCGACGTGCGAAAGAATATTCTTACGATCGGACAATACAGGCACTGTCTTCGCAATGAAAATATCTTTCCTCCTCTTTCACCCACAGGCGAAAGGTAACTTTTGTGCACCTTTCTTTTCACTCTCACTCTCTCTCTCCCTCTTATATTTTGGGGAGAAAAGAAAAAGTTTTTCTCCGCGAGTTGTATCGATGAAAGGCGCTTAAAAGAAGGCGAGAGCAAATCGAAGAAGCATAAGCACGTGCATAGGCCAAAACGTACCGTCGCGAAACATTCTCGTCAGTTGCGAGTGATAGTTTCTCACAATCTCAAAACCTTTCTGTTTTCGTTCTTCCGTGGTCGCTGCGCTATATCTGTCCCAAATCGCACACAAGTCTCTTCTCAACCCTTTGGTGGAATACAAGTGCGCGACTAAATCGATGACGGCAATTTCACCCCCGGTATCCAACGATGGTCGACCCATTTTCTTGTTTTCTCTCGCTCTCTCTTTATTGTTTTGTGGTTCTCAGTGAGTTCTCCACGCGCAGCGTGCGTGTTTGATGATTCTTTTTCTGCAAGTGGCGTCGTTTGGTCGTTAACTTTTTCTGTCTGAGATTTTTCTCCTTTTCCTGACCGCTGACTGTGCTTGGGCATGTTGGGCGTTGGGGGAGTAAAAAAATTTTGGGAGTTGCTCTCACAGCAGCTGCTGATGAAGAGTTCTTCCTTGGAAAAAAATCACGTGAACGCAAAAAAATTCCTCACTTCTTTTGAAAACGACCCGAATAGCGCGTAGAAAATGTCTAAAAGAGGTACGCTATGAAATTCGTCTTTAGTAATACCGCGCGAATTTGAAATGACACCGTTTGTTTCAGTTTCGCGCGTATGCACGCGAGCGCGAATTCGTTTTTTTTTCTCGCCCATTCGCGAACGAAAACGAGGCGGGGCAGACCTAAACGAGAAAATGGGGAAACGGGAGCGCTGGTTTGCGTAAACGCGGGACGCGAAACGGATCGTCGGAGACTACACGTGCAAAGTTCGGTTATTCCGCAACGCGTTGCGTACGTTTGATTGGATCTGTGTATTTCGCGACGTGTCTGAAAGCGCCACCGCATTTTCATTTTTTTGCCCCTCCCTTTTCGGTCTTTCCTTTCCTTTCGAACAAACACAATAGAAACGAGGTGGAGAAAGCTCTCGTTCTCGTCGGGCTTTGTGTACCCACACGCGTAAGAACTTATAAGCTGACGTGCGTGTTTTCTTTCTTTACATTAATGTTTACAGGAGGAGGCGCCGCTTCCGGCACTAAATACAGAATGACGTACGCTTGCCCAGTCGGCGCTGTTATGAACTGCGCCGACAACACCGGGGCCAAGAACTTGTACATCATCTCTGTCAAACGTTGGGGCAGTCGCCAAAACCGTTTGCCGGCGGCGAACATCGGTTCCATGTTTATGGGTACGGTGAAAAAAGGTAAACCAGATTTGAGAAAGAAAGTGTTCCCGGCGATTATGATTCGTCAAAGAAGACCGTTCAAGAGAAAGGAAGGTTTGATGATTTACTTTGAGGACAACGCGGGCGTCATTGTGAACCCGAAGGGGGAAATGAAGGGTTCGGCGATTCAAGGACCGGTAGCCAAGGAGTGCGCGGACTTGTGGCCGCGTATCGCGTCGGCGGCGAACAGCATTGTTTAATTAAATTCTTCGTAGAAAATCGTAGACTACAAATAAAATTCTCGCACGCTGCTTTGCAAAGCTTTCCTTTTTCTTTTTGACTTCTTCTCTCTCCATTACGCCATTTCTAAACACCAACACCAAAAGTATCAATCACCACCGATGAAAAGGAACGCCGGAACGGTCGCGATGGATCTTTTTCACTGCTAAATCATGCAACTCTCTTGTCTTCCTTGCTGTTATTACCGATACGAAGCTAAAAAACATCGTCAACATAAAAAACTGTTCTCCATTCCTCGACGACGGCTATGGCGAGAGAAGAGAAAAGCGCGGAGAATATCGGCGGCGGTAAAGCCAAAAGAGTTGTGGAGAACACGAACGACGCGAAAATTTCTCTGCGGAGAACTTCTATCGCCTCGCGGTCGGATGAACATATGTGCTCTTGCGATGGCTAAAAATGACAACGACGACGACGACGAAAATGGAGTTCGTTACGCAACAAGTACGAATGCGTCCGCACCAAAAATGGATGATGAAGATGATGTAATAAAGTTTGATCCGTTAGAATTTATCCCGCACTTTTCGTACGCATGGGTCGTGCTCGGTTTTGTGTTGCCGAGCGTAGTTTCCTCACTTCCAATCGTGCAAGAGCAAGAAGACGGAGGTGTCTCGTTGCTATATCAAACGCGATTATGCTCAGAGGTGGCGAAACTGGCATATCTTTCATACGCCCTCGGGAAAAGAAATTTTACTCTGAGTATCGGCAACCAACCTCAAAACGACGTCCTCTCAGGCGCTGCATTTGGAATTGGAACTAGTTTAGCAGCACGCGTCGCCGAGCAGACTCTTACGCCTGCTCTGGTAGAGTCGAATAGTTCTGTAGTCGCGACTTCGACTCCGGCTGTTCTCGCTATAGTTCTCTCCTCGACCGTGCTCGCGCCTATAACAGAAGAGATTTTTTTCCGCGGTGTCGTGCTCGAGTGTGGTTCTGACCTTTTTCGAAACCCTGATGAGCAAGCGAATACGAGAGCAGTGTTTTCTCTCGCGGCGGCAAATGTTTTCGCGGCTGGAATATTCTCCCTCGCTCATTTCAATTTTTCGATTCCGGCGCTGCTCAATTTGTTCATTTGCGGAATTGGATTTGGCTTGGCTTTTCTTTCATCCGAACGAAGAAATGTCACGGTGCCAATAATAGCACATTCCGTGTATAACTTGAGCGTTTTGATAGAGTCGTACTCAAACGGAGTATTGTTGGTACAATGACACTTGCTGTGTGTTTTATTTTTATTTTACAACGACGGCTCGAAATACGCTTCTTGTGTTTGTATATTATTCGCTTAGTAGACTGCGCATACCATCTAATAGCTTTAAAAATTGATGTTTATAATCATTATTATTCTAGCCTTTAATTTGTTCTAATTCAGCTAACCTCATCATTATCGCTTTCTTGCTCGTCTCTTGGACTTCCCCGGCTAAAATGAACTCGTCCACGATGACGTACACCTTCTGAAAGTTGAACACTAAGTCTAACTCGCAAACGTTCGCGAAAAAATGGTCTAATATTTCCACGAACAGATGTATGGATTCTAAATGAACGAGCTCGTTATCGCTTGAATCTACGCATAAGGTGAAGAACAATCCCGCGTATCGTCGATAGACTAACTTATGGTTCTTAAATTCAACGAAAGAAGTGTGTTTCGGATCTCGATTGACGACGACTCGGTGCACCTCAGTTTCCAACTGATGTTTTTCATCCTCCTCTAACGGCACGTAATACTTCGCCAAACGCGTCTTCCCTTGTCGGTTTTGCAACAAGATGAATCGAATCATGATGATGTGTTTTTGCGACTGCAGAGAGAACGTAAGGTCGGCGTGGTATTTCTGTGTGCGTGTTTGTCTTGTGCGTTTAGTAGTGTGGAGGGAGGAAAGAGAATAAAAGGGGCGGAGTCTTTTTTTTCAATCGTTTTCCTCTTTCTTCTTCTTCTCGTTCTTCTTGTGCATGCGCTTTTTATTCTTTTGACTTGCTTGTGTGTTTTGGATGAGCCCATTCATAAAGCCGCCAAAAAAAAGAGATAAAAGAATGACGGCGAAACGAAGTGGTTCGTTTATATCGTTGACGACTGATGATCAGCCGCACGGGAAAAAGCACATCTTAGACAACGGGATTTCCTTTAAAGGGGAAGTTACTTCCTCTTACCGACCGAAATCGAAGATCGTGTGTACTCTAGGCCCGGTCTCGCGAACTGTTCCCATCTTGGAAAAGATGTTAAAGGCTGGCATGTCCATCGCGAGGTTCAACTTTTCGCACGGTTCTCACGAGTACCACCAAGAGACTTTGGACAACCTTCGTCAAGCGAGTGAGAACACTGGCATCATGTGCGCGATTTTGCAAGATACCAAAGGTCCGGAAATCCGTACCGGTTTGCTCGAGCACGGTGAACCAGTGCATTACCACGCCGGCGACGAAATCACTTTGACGACAAACTACGACACGGTCGGTAACAACAAGTTGATCGCAGTTTCTTACCCTGACTTGGCTAAAGATGTTTCCGTCGGGTCTAAGATTCTCTGCGCGGATGGTTCATTGACTTTGACCGTGCTCAAGTGCAACGTCGCGGAAGGTACGGTCGTCGTCAAGGCTGAAAACAGCGCGAAACTCGGCGAGCGAAAGAACATGAACTTGCCGGGCGTGAACGTGAACTTGCCGACTATTACGGAGAAGGATCGCGACGATTTGTTGAATTGGGGCGTGAAGAACGGTGTTGACTTCATCGCCGCTTCCTTCGTTAGAAAAGGTTCGGATATAGACTACATTCGATCGGTTTTAGGTGACGCGGCGCCGAAAATCTCAATCATCTCGAAAGTTGAAAACATGGAAGGTTTGGACAACTTTGAAGACATCGTGGATAAATCAGACGGCGTGATGGTTGCCAGAGGTGATTTGGGCATGGAGATTCGTATGGAGCAAATCTTCTTGGCGCAAAAGAGAATGATCAAAAGGTGTAACGAGGCGGGTAAACCAGTCATTACGGCGACGCAAATGTTGGAGTCCATGACTGGCGCACCTCGACCGACGAGAGCGGAAGCTACGGACGTTGCGAATGCCATCTTAGACGGTACCGATTGCGTCATGTTGTCCGGGGAAACGGCTGCGGGTGATTATCCGTTAGAAGCTGTGTCGTGCATGGCGGATATTTGCCGCGAAGCTGAAGCGTACATAGACTCCGCGGCGGTGTTCCAACAACTCATGTCGCAACAGAAAGTTCCGCTAAACTTGCTCGAATCTTTAGCGTCCTCCTCCGTTCGTTCCGCTCAAAAAGTCAAAGCGAAGGCGATCATTGTTCTTGCGAAATCTGGGAACACGTCTCGATTGATTGCAAAGTACCGTCCAGACTGCCCGGTGTTTTGCGTGTGCGTGCCGAATGAAAAATACGAGGCTGAAAATGCGGCGAGACGAATGCTCGCATCCAGAAGTTTACACTCCAAAGTTTGCCCGCAAGAGTGGTTGGGTGAATCGGGACATCCGCAAGATATATCAAAATCTGCGATTGCATACGCGAGGGATACGTTGAACATTATCGAGAAGGGCGATTACGTAGTGTGCGTTCACCGCTTGTTGGGCGATATGCTGATGAAGATTGTTCTCGTGGAGTAAACAAACAACAATAACTGCGTGCCAATCAAAAAAGCAACGTGAAACTAAACAAACTGAACATCCATTTATTCCTGTGATAATAATAATAATATTGAAATGATAAATCTAATTATCGGTTTAATGTGAAAAGAACACGACGACAATACTATTTCGCTCCTTTTCTTTGCATGCACGAGTAAATTTTCCCAGACGTCATACATTTTCTGTCGAATAAAAAACCACCAACCACCCGTAGTGAACGTAAACACATTTCATGATATCACTCAATTGAATAACGCATTGAATTACATTGCACAACTGTACGAACGTGTAGAATTAAAAACACGCACACCATGTCGCGCGTGTGTTCTTCTTTCACCGCACATTCGCGCAGGTCGTTAAAAGAAAAACAACAGCTCCCCCAACGCAATTCTGGTTTAAGACCACCGACTGCGCAACGAAGCAGGTGCACAACGGAAAGAAGAAGAAGAAGAAGAAGAAGCAACGCCAATATCTCAATAATAGTGACTTCTTCGTCCAAGGGAGATCGGAACGCGAATGCAATCAGACCAGACACGGATTGGCCTCCGAACGACGTATCTTCTGATTTTCGAAAGGCGCACGTCGGCTCGTGGACGGGAAAATCAGCCACGTTCGATTCGAAAGGAAACGTGATTCCTATTCATGAAAAGTTCGTTCCCGAAGCTTTCAAAGAATTTGGCGTTTCTATTGACGATTTTGATGTGAAAACCGTCACATCCGTGGACGTTTCATCTGGAAAAGGTATCGATGCCGCAGGATTGACGCACACGACGAGCTATCTGTACCCGGAAGCTGGCTGCGAATACGGGAAGGAAGACGTAGCTTTCGTAGATCAAACATCCAAAGGCGTGTGCGGCGGGAATTCACAATTGCGAAAAATGTTTTTAGTCGATGGATCGTACTGCGAAGGACCAACGACTTTTGATACCGCAAAAGATGGCGCATCGACGACATCTGGGAAAGATAGGAAAAATAGTGAGAGTAGAAGTAATAACGAAGACGATGAAAACTGTTTAAGATTTGAATTTTGTTTTACGCGAGAAGATGAAAGCTTTGACGTGAGTGATCGCCGACAAAATCCTTCCCCGGGACGATTGCGAGCTCGAGTTCAAGTAGAAAGGGTACTAGTGCAGAATGATGGAGATGTGAGCACAGAGATGCTCGAGAAGAAGATCGTTGTGAGCAATCGCAAATGGGTACTCCGTAACGTCGAATTAATCGAAGAAAGAAACGACGCTGCGTTGACGTCGACGGTTCGAGCTTCTAAAAACGACGCGCGCGAAGCGTTTGAATCGCCGGCAACTGCAATTAGAATTGAAGGAGACGACATTGGAGTTGGTGAATGGAGACCAGAATCGGGCGTTACTTTCGTCACCTTAGAAGCGCTCGCCGAAGTACCCGAAGACGATGAAAAAAGCGATGATGCCAACGAGGAGGAAACAACCGTAGATGAGCATAACATCAAAGAAGATGGTGTTGCAACAGAAGAAGAAGGTCCGGCGATGCGCGCCTGGCGCCAGAAGCCAGGAGACGAAGCTTTGCGACTAGCCATGGTAGCAGAAAAGGAAGAAATGACTGAACGCGCGAGAAAAGATGTGAATAAATCCTTCAACGACGATATTTCAAACAGAAAGGGTCCCGAAGGACTAGTCGTAGTGCCTTGGTGGGCAGTGAAATCGGATTCGTCATGGGCATCGGCTCCTGATTATGCGGCTGGTGGTAGTTCGCCTTTATTATTATTACCGAAACGTTCTTGGATCTTGATTGTGAGCGCAAACGAAGACGAATTTATAATAGAAATGGGCATGTACACTCAAGACTCTGTGAAATCTGAGCTGAGGCGAAAAGTCATGGCGAGAAGATACAAACACGGAAGGTTAGCATCGTGTTATTTTGTAACAGAACGGCAGCTTTCTCGAGAAGAAGTTGAAGAGGAGGAGAGAAGAATAGACGAGGAGATTGGTGCGTTCTAATGACATATTATTCACTTTCGAGTGAGCGTAGGAAAACGTTCAAGTCGACCCAAAATTGATTCGCTTTTTCACCAAGTCCATCTCGTGTCGCCATCCGGTTTTACCCGTGAGTGTTTCTAAAATTATATCAGCAGCCTCTGCGAGACCACTGCCAGCGGGCTCTCTCTCGAATAGATCGTGCTGACATGCTTCGCAATTTCTCTGAAACTCGTCGATATTATTTTCAATATTTTCAAGCATTCGCAGACATTTATTTTTTGAGAACTGAGAAATCGGACATGTTAAAGCAACTTTGAGCGCCTCGAGCCTTCTGGCGTTATCTGGTTGATCGAAAGTGATCGGCACTAAAATTTGTGGTATGCCGAGCTCGAGAGTAGTTCGAGAAACGCCAATCGTCGCGTGGTTTATGACGACGATATTGAAGTCGTTCTGCGCCCTCAAATGTTTCAAGAGCGCGGGTAACGGACAGTAGTCGATATGGAAAACGTTATCGATGTTTTCGTTGCTCTTCTTCGGCAACCGCTCGAGAAATTTCGTCAAACATATAACCGAATACTTTGACATCAATGTACGCGATGTTGATACGGCGCCGATGATACACTTGAAATATTTTTCGGATATCTCTGGATTGCCCGAGGCGGAAACGACGACGATAATCGTTTTTGGATGCCGAGCAAAAATACTCTCTTCTATTCCAAGCTTCAAAGGATCGCTTATGTCCTCCTCTTTACACCAAGTGATTGATTTCGTAGTAGAAGGGAAGTTGGTTTGAGTCACACGCGATGTCTTTGATAGTAACGGATAAGTATCAGGTATCTCGTGGGTGTGATACCATCGCGGAAACAAACAGATTATTCGATTTAGAAGACAATACTCCTTGAAAATGCCTCCGGACACGCTTCCTGTTAATCCGATCAATTTTCTTCGACACTTGTTTATTGCTTTTCTCAAGATTCCATCGACGAAAAAATCGTTCATCCTAAAGTGAAACCGAGATGTGCACAGCAAGCCAGTCGCTGGGTGATGCGTAACGTCTGAACACAAAAGTAACGCCGGAGTCAATAAAACGCTGATGAACTCGAACGTCTGCGTAGGAGTGGACGTTACATTCTTCTCTTCAAACTCTTCTTGTAGAAACTTAACCGCAAAATCAAACGGAATCGCACAGATGACGAACGACTCGTAATCTGAGTTTATTATTGATTTCAAAACGCGATAGTGCTCCATAGAAGTGCTGAGAAAGTAGTCAACAATGGATCTCGTTTTTTTCTTTTTTCGAGACAACACTTCTTCGTACAATTCGCGTTTTGAAACAAAGTGAAAGTCGATCGCGTTTACCGACTCTTCTTCCGAGAGTTCTTCGCGACATGTTTCTTCAAAGTATTCGTTCGCGATGACGCAAATGCGGGTCCACGACGGTTCCATTGCGCGTAAAGTTTTTGCCAGTGAAAGGATGGGAAGCACGTCGCCGCTCGATCCGTTCACACAACTCAAAACTATAACTTTAGTTCGTTTGGCAAAGCAACCTTTCTTTGTATCGAGAGTCACAATATCCTCGCTAAAGTTACATCCATCGCTGTAATCGCTCGTTTTCGTTCCGTTGTCGTGCTTTGTGAGACCAGGAGTAGTAGTAGGAGTAGTAGCAGCAGCAGCAAACATTTATTCGAAAGGAGAGATCTTTTCTTTTTCTTTTTTGTCATACGAGTATTTTAGGCGTTTTTTTGGCAACGAGCGTTGTAACGACCCGATTCTTCTTAACCCCTACCCTTCGAATGCGTGACTTTATTATCATCCGTCGTCGTCGTATGGCATACTTTCGGTAAAAATATTACGATGCAGCAATTCAAATCTAACATCCACAAAACGACGCGCACATAAACTCACATCACGATGGGGCAAAATACCGTTCGGAGATGTCTGTTTACAATGCGAAACAGCGCACACAGGAGAGCGTACGCGACAAACAGAGACAGTAAAGACAGTAATTCTACCTCTTCGACGAAGAAAATATACTCTCTCATAGATAAGTACGCCGCGCTTCCGAGCAGCAACGTCGAGAATATCGTCGATATAACGAAAATGAAAAGGAAACTTCAAAACTTAGACGCGATTATTGCAGCGCACGTCGTCACGCATCCAAACAGTCAACTCTCACACGGCAACCAAACAGAGGAATTCGGGAACAACGACAGGTTGCACCAGTTAACTGTCAACGAACGAGAAATCACGGACGCGTTCAAGATTCGTAACTTAGCGCGCGCGTTTCGAAATCGCGGACATCTGGTCGCTAAGCTAGACCCACTCGGGAGAAACTTAGGCCAAGTGACGAGAGGCAGCGAAACCGACGCGAAGACGAGAACGTCCGTCCCTACCGATGGAGTCGATTTGGCAAAGTTGATGAAAGACTTCGACAAAAATAGACTAAGAGACGATACGACGGGAAGGAAGCTCAATTTGAACGAGTATCTCGGTTTATCGGACAGAAATGAAGACAGAGAATTTTACGTGGGCGATGATTTAGCGACTTTCGATAAAGCACATAACGGCAAGTTACGGTGGAAAGCGAAGGATATTCTCGGACGCCTACGAAGCACGTACAGCGGCACGTTCGCCGTGGAGTATACGCATCTCACATCCGCGACGAAGAAAACGTGGTTGCGCAAGCGCTTAGAGCCAGAACACGCGATGCAAACGACGAAAGACCAGAAGATTAAAATCATGAAACGTTTGACAGTCGCGGATGCATTTGAGGAGTATTTAGCGGAAGCGTTTCCATCCGCCAAGCGATTCGGTTTGGAAGGCGCCGAAGGTGTCGTGCCAGGTTTAGTTTCGCTCGTAGAACGCGCGTCGGAACAGAAGTGTGAATCCATAGTATTAGGAATGGCGCATCGCGGAAGATTGAATGTGCTTTCAAATATATTTCAAAAGCCTTTCGGAGCGATCGTATCAGAGTTGAAGGATGACAAAGAATCCTTCATGGTAGGCGACGTGCGCTATCATCTCGGCTTGAAATCAAAAGTGCAAGTGCCGATGCGCGACTTGACCGATATCGAAGATTCTAAGGAGGAAATGAAGAGCAAGAAAAGCTCACGATCGATCGAACTCGAAATTTTGCCGAACCCGAGTCATTTGGAAATGGTCAACGCCGTCGTCACCGGCGTCGCTCGCGGTAAACAGTTTAAAATTTCACCACATACGAATGGACATGGTGATAACGCGCGCAATAAAGTTATCCCGTTAATCATACACGGCGACGCTTCATTCTCTGGTTTAGGTCAGAATCCCGAAGTTATGACTTTGCAAACACTCTTCGACTACACCACGGGAGGAACGATACATGTCATCATCAACAATCAGATTGGATTTACAACTTTACCGAGAAGAGCGAGGAGTTCTCCACATCCTTCCGACGTATCGAAAGGGTTTAACACGCCAATATTTCACGTCAACGCGGATGATCCCGAAGCTATAAAGAACGCGATGGACATCGCTATCGATTACCGACAAAAGTTTAATACGGATGTCGTCGTCGATGTGGTTTGTTACCGTAGGTTCGGTCACAACGAATTAGACGACCCTAGCGTTACCTTGCCAGTTACGCAGAAACTCATCGAGAAAAGGCCTCGCGTATCCGAGATATACGCAAATAAATTGATTGAAGAAGGTGTCCTTGATGAAACAGATGTACTTCGTTGGAAACGAACCGTATTAAACGAATTGAAGAAGCAATCGGAAGAGGAGAAGAGCTTTGCAAAAAACACGAGCAATTGGGTGCAAAACGTGTTTCGCGACTACTCTGCTGTCGGTGGTGGTGGTGGCGTTTTAGGCGCCGAAGCGAAGAACATTACCACTGGTACCGGGATTCCGAGGCAAATGATGCAATTTATATTGGATCATTTAAGCAAAGTTAGCGCAAACGATGAAAATTTTGCTCTCCATCCGAGAATCGAGAAACTCTTACAGTACAGGCAAAGAGCGATGGAAGGAAAAACCGGCATAGATTGGGCATTGGCTGAGCACGTTGCGTTTGCATCGTTCGTTTTAGCCGGAAAGCACGTGCGTTTGTCTGGTCAAGATTGCGAACGAGGAACGTTCAATCAGCGTCATTCGGTGATTTTTTGCTGCGAGACGGGAAGAGGAGTAAACAAAATCAACGAAATGGTAACGAGTATTGACGACCACAGCAATATACACACATCATCGTCGCAAGAAAGCAGTGCTGCGTGGTTTATTGCAGCCAATTCTCCTTTATCCGAACACGCTGTTTTAGGTTTTGAATATGGATTTTCCGTGGAGAGCGAGAATGAAGCGGTGACGATTTGGGAGGCGCAATTTGGAGATTTCGCGAATAACGCGCAGGTAATCATCGACCAGTTCTTATTAACTGGTGAAGAAAGATGGGGACAGCAAAGTAATCTGATAGTGTTGCTTCCTCATGGATACGAAGGACAAGGACCTGATCACTCCACCGCCCGAATCGAACGATTCCTCCAGATGACCAACGACGATGGCGACTCTCTTCCCGGTTCATCATCATTCGATCGCGCGCTCATGGATAAGATTTTCAAAGCCGTCTCCACGGATGCGAACGACTCGCGCAATGGTAAAGTGGTCAATTTAGAAGTGCTCAGAGAAACGTTTTCAAAGAATGATGACGAGAAAACCTCATCTTCTCCGAGCGCGGAGGACACGGAAACGAGCGAGAACGACGAGAGAAGTCAAAGCGTTGGCTTGTTTTCAGACATACAAGCATACTTTGGAGACCGAAAAGAGGTCACTCGAAGAGAATGGGATAGGTTTGCGAAACGTTTAGCGAGAGCCTCCGCAACGTCTCGCGCAAACTTTTTACTGTTACAACCAACGACGCCGGCGCAATACTTCCACGCTTTGCGCAGACAGTCTTTGATGAATAACTCAAACAGAAAGCCACTCGTTATCATCACTCCAAAGTATCTGTTGCACCACAGAAGATGTCAAAGTCTTTTAGAAGATTTTGACGAACGCTCGAGCTTTCGCCGCGTCATATGTGATGGCGATGCCGGCGATCAGCTTTTCAACGACGATGATAACACGAGCATAGCGCAAAAACAAGGCGACGAAATAAGAAAAGTTCTATTGTGTTCGGGGAAGATTTGGTACGATTTGAGCAGGCACAGAACGGCGAACAAAATCGACGACGTGATTTTAGTGCGCTTAGAGCAGATATTCCCGTTTCCGTACGACGCATTGGCGCGACGTTTGACCCGCTTTCCTAACGCAAAATTGTGTTGGGTCCAAGAAGAGCCGAAGAATATGGGCGCTTGGAGTTACATTAAAGACAGAGTAAAGACTACAGAAAGGGCGAGTTCAAGTGGTGCCGAATGGATGAGAGATATCTCGTACGTTGGCCGCTCGCCAGCCGCGAGTCCAGCGACTGGTTCACAAAGCGTTCATTTGAAGGAAGCGGAGGAAATCGTTCGCGAAGCCTTCAAATGATTGATTTTCTCCCCTCGATGTCTATGCCTGCATTCACGCGCTTTTCTTTGCGAGACGCGTCTTCATTCCATTAACGTTTCCTGCGCAAAGTCAGCGATTGTATAAAAGTATAGTACCCGCGAAATATTAATATTGTCAAATCTAGTTATCTACTTGGTCGTATTCGCATCCGTTACCATGCCGCCTTCTCTGAGGACATCAATCATATCAAAGAGTGTTTTGCCATCCGATCTCTCTAAATTTCTCGATAAGAACCCAACCGCATCGACCGTGCCTTCGGCGTAGATTGTACGCCCGCACACATTGTGCTGGAACTCAAAACTCACCGTGTTGTCCGCCGAAGTGAGCGTGTACGTGTGGTACGCATGCCCAAGCAAATACTCTTCCGGGATATTCATCACGTCACGCTGCGTCTCTACATCTCTTATTAATTCAACGTTATTCACGTCGAATCCGACGCCGAGCTCGTTGAAAGATTGAATGAGAGCTTTCGCTGTACCACTCGTATCAACCTTGGACGCTTGGTGCGATTCAACAACTCTCATGGAATATCCCTTGAACGCGCCTGGAAATGATTCCGCCATTTGTTTAATTGCAGCTTGCAATGCAACTACTTGTTTGCCCATTTGCGGCGCAATCACAGCTGGTAGCTTTGCGTCAAACACATCCTTCGTAAACTTTTCACGATTACCTCCAGTTGTCCCACAAACAAATGGCACCATCGCTTCGACATACATCGCGATATTTGAATCGATGGCATCCGGAACAGTGAAATCAACCAAGATAAACTTGCTTCCGTCTTTGTTCGCGTACTTGTTTTGGATTTCCTTCAATTTCGCGACAGCTTTCTCTTTGCCTTCTTTTTCGACGTTGAAAAAATCGTCGACAACAACATCACCGAATGTCAACTTTTTCTCAGCCGGGATGGCAACCGCGAATGCGTGCGGTACGAGCGTAAAGCCTTCTCGATTGGTAACAGAATCCGCAATCGCATGTCCCATCTTACCGGTGATACCATTAACCATGACATACGTCGTTCCATCATTTGCCATCGCAATCGTTGTCGCCGCTCTTTTCATTGATGTTATTTTTTGCGCTCTTCTTGCCGCGAAAGTTCCTCTAATACTACGTCGAACGTTGCCACCGGAGCACGCGGACCTGGATTGGTAATCGTACTGGTGTTGCGAAGATGAAGATGCAGTTGAAAACGTGAGAGTTCGTGCGCACGACATGTGTATGTGTCCGTGTGTGTGCGTTGTTACTTTGAAGTTTTTTTTTAAATGTTGAGAAGAGGACAAAGAAGATACACTCTGAAACGAAATTACACCATATCGCACAAAACAAACGCCGTTCATGTAGCAAAGATGATACTGTCGTGCTATTAACTACGTCATCGAGAAGGGTATCGATGTTGCTATCCTCTGGTAACCTCCCAGTGACAAGACTCCGTGCAACAAGTAGCAAGGGCAAAAGGAAGAAAAAGTTCAGCATGCAAATTCGAGCAACAACAACAACAACTGTTTTCACAGAGTATTTTCTCACGACTGTATCTCTATCTACTTGCGCTTGTCTCGGCGCGTACGTTGGTGCGAACACAAGGTTTGGTAAGAAACTGAGTGGACCGGTGTGTTCGATGTTGATGGGATACATTTTCTTGGCTCCCTCTAATAACCACGTGCTTCCGATAAATGCAGAGGTGCTCGGCACAATAAGATTATTCGTTTCAGCGGTGGCAACGCCGTTAATACTATTGGGCGCAAATCTGAATGCTATTCGGAGAACGTTTCGTACGTTGTTACAGCCGTTTCTATTTAGCGCTTTGGCTACCATAGGAGGTGCATTTGTTGGTGTCAAATTGTTTTTAAGCAGTGGAAACAATATCTCGCTGGCCGCTGCGCTCGTTGCCAAGAATATTGGGAGTGGAATCAACTACGTCGCCTCCTGTCAAGCATTAGGGGTGTCGCCTCAGGCGCAAGCTCAAGGTTTGGTCGTTGACAATGTGTTCGCCTTTCTTTACTTCCCGTTAGTATCAATACTGGGTGATCAATACAAGAGAACAGAACATGACGAGATGGAAAAAGAAGATGTAGCCACATCGACGGACCACCGATCGACTTTCGACGCGTCCGATGTGAAAATGGCTCTTGCGTTGACGCTTGCAATTTTGATAGCTGCGCGCATCGAAGCTGAGTTCTGGTCAACGATACTTGAAGGCGTAAGTTCCAGTCGTTTGTTCTTACCTGTTGTCACGCTCTTTTCCGTATTGACTGCGACGTTTTTCAAAGTCAAAGATGCTGTCGTAAATGCCGGAAACTTTACCGGACAGTGCTTATTATATGTATTCTTTGCGAGTGCCGGAGCATCATCGCCGCCTTTGATTCACGCGTTCACGAATGATGCAAACTTGCTTTATTTCGCGAGTACGATGTTCGCCGTTCATCTGCTTGCGGTTGGTGTTATGTTCTCGTCCCCGGAGATGCTTGTCGCGTCGAATGCGGGTGTTGGTGGACCTGCCACGGCGGCAGCGTTTGCGAAAGCAAAGAATTGGCGAGAGTTAGTTGCGCCGGCAATCTTGGTTGGTAATCTGGGGAACGCGTGCGGTACTTTCATAGCTATTATCTTTGCTCAACTTGTAAATTAATTGTATACGTACGTGTGAGTATCTCTTGAGAACTAATACGCACGTGTGAAGCGCGTATAAGCGCGCGTTATTTTCGCTTTTCAATAAAAGATACTTGTACGTGTGTTCTGTGTTGGAGAGTTGCCTAAAAATAAAGAAGAGTTCAAATTTCAAAAATCACGCGTCATTCTTCGTGCGGTACCACGTGTTTGTATCACTTGACATGTTGTTGGTGCGAGAGTAATCCTAGACGCTCAAAGTTTGTGCTGCACATTTATAATATGCTCTCACCACCATCGCCATCCCCGGCATCGCAAAGGAAAAACGACGACGACGATGACGACGAAAAAGGATTTGGTGAAGGAGTGTTTGCATGCTGCTACCTTGTCGCGTCTTTGTCCGAACAGCACAAAGGTAAAACGTATGTTGGTTTTACCGTGAATCCAAAGAGGAGACTTTTACAACACAATGGGCAATACGCGAATGCTGGAGCGAAGTATACGAAGAAATTACGTCCTTGTGAGATGGTATTGTGCGTGCACGGTTTCCCAACGAAAACTCAGGCACTCGGCTTCGAATGGGCTTGGCAAAATCCAACGACGTCGAGGGCCGTGAAAGACCTGGCGCAGAACAAACTCAAGATTGGAAGTCGGCATTCGACAATTTTGAATAAATCTCTTTTAGGGTTGGCCATGCTGAACTTATCTCCTTGGAGGCATTTACCGCTCGTCGTTCATTTTTTCAACGATACTCACAAGCGCGACGTGCTTGAAAACGCTGAGAAAAAGGATGTAAATATTCCATCGCACGTTCGAGTTGAAGTCGGAGAGATGAACGAACTTGACGCGTATGTGAAGGAACACAATCCAACAAAAACATCTAAGAAGAAAAGAAGGAAAAGAGACGACAATGATGATGACAATGATGATTTAGAGAGCGAAGATTTTTTACCTCTCCAGTCCCAGGACTCGGATATTTTCATGAGCTCGCAGCGTGTCTCGAAACAACAACAACAACAACAACATCAACAACACGTTTGTGAAGTGTGCCTTCGACAATCAAACAGTATCGAAGGAGGTAATAATACCGATTCAGAGTACGCCGACGAGGAAGAAGTGTGTTGTACGTGCTCTTCATGTGGTGCGCACGCGCATTTGGTATGTTTAGCAGAAAATTTTTTTAAATACGGTCGTGATTTGCATAGCGACAAAGAGAACCGAGATGAGGACGCGATTCATGAAAGCTATGAACTGATTCCGGAAAAGGGACCATGCCCGCGATGCGATAGGGTCCAAAGCTGGGGAGACGTTTTAGCCTCGCGTTCGAGAGGGAAACGCAACGTAGCGCCGAAACATCGCGCACAAGATAATGCTGATAAAGAGATGAATACGGCGGAGAAAAGAGCCCAAAAGCGTGCAAAGATAAATTCATGGACGGAGGAGATAGAAATCGATTCGCTATCGCCACCAGCGTTCGCGTAGTTAAATTCAAAGTAATAGTAGTTGTATGTAATACCGATCCCCTAAATTTTCATTTGATATATTTCTTAAATATAACCCAATTTGCAATCCCCTAATCCGGAACTCCCCTAAATTTTCACCGCGAAGAAAATGCAA
>Ga0255756_1001547_pt1 | contig 25979 bp, 18 predicted proteins | sample 011ome_20_FD_179956 | JGI IMG/M metagenome (GOLD analysis project Ga0255756, IMG submission 179956) | Coastal salt marsh microbial communities from the Groves Creek Marsh, Skidaway Island, Georgia - 011509CT metaG (version 2) | ecosystem: Environmental > Aquatic > Marine > Intertidal zone > Salt...
TTATGGACGAGCAAGTGGTTTCTGATCGTTTCAGAAAACGCGAATTCGTAGTTCAAACCAAAGAGCAATATCCACAAACCTTGTGTTTTGAATTTACACAGGACAAAACTTCGGTATTGAACAACTTCCAAGTAGGTCAAGAAGTAAATGTGGAATTTAATATTCGCGGTCGCGAGTGGACCCCGCCTCAAGGAGGAGATACCCGTTACTACACCACCTTACAGGCTTGGCGTATGAATGCAGTGCAAGGGGCCGGTCCTGGCCCATCTGATCTGCCGCCGCAAGGCCAGCCGTTCGAAGCACCATCAGGAGGTTCTGATGTGTTAGACGACGATCTACCGTTCTAAACAAGCTTTAGATGAACAGCGTCAACAGCCCGTTATATTTCATCGGTCAAGGGGATTGGGAAGTTCCAAACCCCAATGATGCGGCCAATGAAGAAGGGCTGATTGCGCTGTCTTGGGAGCTGTACCCAGAAATGTACGAACGCCTGTATCCGACAGGGATTTTTCCTTGGTTCGATCAGGATGGGGTGGTCTTTTGGTTCTCACCACCGGTGCGCAGCGTGACGCCTACCGATGCAGTGGTGGTGGCCAAAAGTATGCGTCCCTATATCAATAAAGGTGCGTGGCGCTTTTCGGTCAATACGGCCTTTGATAAGGTGCTCGAGGGGTGTAGTACGATGCCGCGTCCCGGACAGGCCGGTACATGGATTTCAGAGATGTTCTTGGAGAATTTTGCAGCTATGCACCAACAGGGTCGTGCCCACAGCTTTGAGGTTTGGGACGGCGATGCATTGATCGGTGGAACCTTTGGGGTGATGACCGGGAATGTATTTGTGGGCGAGAGCATGTTCCACAGCGTGAAGAATGCTTCGAAATACGCCTACATCGGCATGTGTCAATATTTGGCCAGTGTGGGTGTGGCGTTGGTGGATAACCAATTACCTACGGCGCACCTGGACAGTTTAGGCGCGGAGAATTGGGACCGACAAGATTACCTAGATTATATGGGCGTTCATGCGCCCGCGGGAGCGGCCAATGTGGTGGTGCCTGAAGTACACTCTTTTGCCTTGCGCTATTGATCCTTACTCAAGGCGGCGCTGAGGCTATTCAAACTCAATACACTTGCAGCAATCAACGCACCTGGGATGAGACTCAGGTAGGCTTTGCCTGTCATCAGGTAAGGGTAATAATCACGAATCATGCTGCCCCAAGAAGGCATAGGGGGCTGGGCGCCGATGCCGAGAAAGCTGAGGCCACTTTCGATAAGGAGGGCGCTGGCAAAATTGGTCGTGCAAATGACCAAAAGTGGTCCCCAAGTATTGGGTAGAATTTCCTTGAACATGATGTGGGCGGTTCCGAAGCCAAGGACCTTGGCTGCCTCGACATATTCTTTTTGTTTTTCAGCTAAGAATTGGCCCCGAACTACACGGGCCACCTCGACCCACATGGTCAGTCCCACCGCGATGAATACCTGTGTGAGGCCCTTGCCTAAGACGAAGGTGAGGGCGATGACCAGCAATAGGGTGGGAATGGACCAAAGCACGGACATGAGCCAAGACAAGAATTGGTCCACGCGGCCGCCGAAATAACCGGCTGCAGCTCCGACGGGAATACCGATGAACAAGCTGATGCTCACGGCGATCAATCCCACGGTGAGGGAGATACGGCTGCCTAAAATGACTCTAGAAAAATGATCGCGACCAAATTTGTCGGTTCCGAACCAGTGCGTTCCCATCTCGCTGGACGAGCCTGGAGCAAGCATCGCCCTTTGGAGGTCCATGTCGTTGGCCATATCGCTGCTGTCCAACACGAGCAGTGGTGCTAAAATGGCACAGAGGATAAGGCCTAGGATGAACCAGGCGCCGGGATGGCGGGTGAAGGTTTGTATGTTATTTGACCAAATCATTGACCACTTTTACCCCTTCGCGCAGCACGAGGTCACGCGATAAATTCTTGTACCATTTCTGGTAAATATCCGCTTGTGCAGAATCTGTTTCAAACATGGTGAGGTGGTCGGGGAGAGCAACAACACCGAGGCTATCAGGTGCCTTGTTGATGTTCTTAAACAAATCACTTTGCGCCGAGATGGAATCTTGGAAAGCCACGTAATCCGAGTAGTTCAACGGGATGCGTTTGTTTTCCTCGCCCTTGGCAATCCACTGTGCATATTCCTTGAACGCATCGTAGGTAGGTTCCGTAGCCAAGCGCTCTGCGGCTCTTTTCTTCGCTCGGTCAAAGGCCTTGGCCCAATTCTTCTCGACTGCGTAGGTTGCTTTTTCAACATAGTCTACCGCCAAGGCATGGTCGTATTCCTTCTCGCCGATGGCAATCTCATCGTAGGCGCCCGGCAAAGAAATATCTGGAATAACCCCTTGCAATTGGGTGGTACCGCCGTTGATGCGATAGAATTTCTCTGTGGTGATTTTAATGGCGCCAAGCGGTTTTAGGCTGTTGAGGTTGCCGCCCACGGCACGGTCGAAATCGAACATATTCTGTACGGTTCCTTTTCCGAAGGTGGACTTAGATGGACCCACAATCAAGGCACGTCCACGGTCTTGGAGTGCCGCACTGACGATTTCAGAGGCCGAGGCGCTGTATTCGTTGACAAGGATTACCAGCGGCCCGTCCCAATAGATTTTGTTTCCTCGGTTGCTTTTGGCGCGAGTGCCGCTTTGGAAGTTTTTCACCTGGACCATAGGGCCTTTCTGAGTGAACAACCCTGCAATTTCAATAGCCGCCTGCAATGAACCTCCGCCGTTGCTGCGTAAGTCGAACACTATGCCCTCCACGCCCTCAGCTTTGAGTTTTTCAATCTCCGCTTGAATATCATCTGCCGCATTTCTGTTCGTGCTCTTGTAGAAGTCCACATAGAATTTAGGCAGGCGAATGTAGCCGGTTTTGGTACCTATGCGTCCTTTATTTTCTGCGCTTTTGCGGTCGTAGATCCCGCCGTCTAACACGACGCTGCGGGCGAAGGTACTTTCTAGTTCCACCACATCGCGAATAATAGGGATGACCATGCGTGAGCCGTCCTTTTTCTTTACAGTAAGGCGCACTTCAGTGCCTTTTTTACCGCGAATAAGCTTAATGCCTTCACTGATTTTATAGCCGACAACATCGACCGGCTCCTCGTCCCCTTGGGCTACAGCAATGATCTTGTCGCCGGCTTCTAGGTCGCCTTGACGCCAACATGCCGAGCCGGCAATGATGCGCTCGATAGTAATGTAATCGCCTTCCTTTTTTAACTGGGCGCCGATCCCTTCAAACTGGCCTGTCATGCTGAGCTCAAAGTTTTCGTTTTGCTGCGGCGCGAGGTAGTTGGTGTGTGGATCGAAGACCTCACAATAGGCATTCATGTACATGCCAAACCACTCGAGGCGGGTAACGTCCATGAGGTCGGAATACCACTCGTTTTGAAGTTCTAATTCCTTTTCGCGGGCTTCCTGCTCAAATTCTTCGAAGGTTTTGAGCGCATCTGTTTCCCCATTCTCAAGGTCTTCTTCCTGTGCCTGCTCCTTCTCGTGGATGCGGTTGATGATACGCCATTTCAGGTGCTTGCGCCATTCATTCACCAAGGCGTTTTGGTCCGAAGGAAAGGATTTGCTCTCTGCATCGGTCCAAGTATATTCCTCCGTGGTGTAATCGAAAGGCTCCTGTAAGAGCTCGGTATAAATGTTCTTTGAGCGTTCTATGCCTGTAGTAATGAGGTTATAGCTGAGCTCAAAAAATGCGGTATTGTTTTGGTGAAACGCATCGTCGAGGAGGTAGCGGAAAGATTCTAGTGGGGCCAATTCCTCTTGCGTCAAAAACAGTTTGTTGTAGTCCAACGACTTCAAGTAATTCTCATACACTTCTGCGCTCATCTCATCATCCACCGCTCTAGGCTGCAAATGCACATTCGTCAAGGCATCGCGAACCAAGGAAAAAATGACCTGTTCTTTCTCTTCCTGAGGACCGAGAAGTTTGAAACTTAAAACGACGAGAGCCCCTATGAGAATAGGGAGGAGGTACTTGAGATTTTTACGCTGCATAAGTTGGGCTAACATAGATATAGGCAAGGTACAATCTTTGCGAAAAGAACGAGCATTTCCTTGCGTTAAAGCAATCCCAATAAAAGGCAAAATGTTATGTACCTTTGCGACCCCTTTTCGAGGGGTTTTGCAGAATTTAATTGGACACGAATGAACATTAGCAAGAAAGAAGTAGATGCACTAAACCTTTTGGTGACTCTAGAAATTACTCCAGAAGATTACCAAGAGAAGGTAAACGGCGTATTGGAGAACTACCGCAAGCGCGCGAATATCCCGGGATTCCGCCCAGGAAAAGTGCCTATGGGTTTGATTAAGAAGCAGTACGGAAAATCTGTCCTCATTGATGAGATCAACAAGATTTTGCAAGACGGCATTTACAACTACATCACCAGTGAGAAGCTCAACATCTTGGGCAATCCACTACCTGTAGAACAAGAAACGATCGATTTTGATACCCCAGGAACGTACGAATTCCAGTTCGAGATTGGTCTTTCACCAGAATTTGAGGTGAGCATCACCAAGAAGAACAAGGTTAAAGGTGTCAAAGTCGTAGCCGATAAGAAAGTATTGGATACCTACATGGAAGATATCCGTTCTCGCTACGGCAAGATGGTTACCCCTGAAAAGGTAGAAGCTGAGGACATGTTCCACGGCTCCCTAACAGAGGTCGATAAAGACGGAAATGCAGTTGCCGACGGTATCGTGAAAGAAGAAGCTCAGTTCATGGGCAGCAACCTTAAGACGAAGAAGGCGCAAGGCGACCTTTGCAAAATGGGCATGGGCAACACTGTGGTATTGGACGCGGATAAATCATTCGGCAAGGACTACAACGTTGCTGGATTGTTGGGCGTGACAGATGCACAGCTCGAAGCATCTACCGGTTCATTTGAATTTAAATTGACGAACGTCACTCGCATGGAGCCTGCAGCACTCAACCAAGAGTTCTTCGACAAGGTATACGGCGAAGGTGAAGTGACCTCTGAAAAGGAAATGCGCGAGCGCATGAAGGAGGAAGCGGAGCGCATGTACGCGAACGAAGCGGACCAGTACTTCATGAACAACGTGGCAGAACACCTATTGGATAAAACAAAATTCGACCTACCTGTAGCGTTTTTGAAAAAATGGATGCAGACCTCTGGTGAGAAGCCATTGACTGCGGAAGAAGTAGAAGCGGATTGGGATAAGACTGAAAAGGGATTGCGTTACCAATTGATTGAAAACAAAGTCATTCAAACGGGCGAAATCAGCGTAAGTCAAGAAGAACTGCTCGACCACACTGTTGGTTTAGTTAAAGCCCAGTTCCAACAATACGGCCAACAAGTGATGGACGACGAGATGCTCAAGGGCATTGCTGAAAACGCGTTGAAAAACGAGGAAGAAGCACGTCGCTTGAACGACCAAGTGTACAACGCTAAGTTGTTGACATACTACAAAGAAAACTTTAAGGTAGAGGAGAAGGAAGTTACCTATGATGATTTCATTAAATTGGTAACGGCAAACGCCAAATAATTCAATCACCTCAAAACAACCAACGAATGGATTTCGGTAAAGAATTCAAGAAATACGCCACCAAGCATGCAGGTATCCAAAGCATGTATGTGGACCAATATGTCGATGCCTCATTGACACCTTATATCATCGAAGAGCGCCAAATGAACGTGGCGCAGATGGACGTGTTCTCGCGTTTGATGATGGACCGTATCATTTTCTTGGGCACCGGCATCAACGACCAAGTCGCCAACATCGTGCAAGCACAGTTGTTGTTCTTGGAAAGCGCGGATGCGAAGAAAGACATTCAGATCTATATCAATTCTCCAGGCGGGTCAGTCTATGCTGGCTTGGGAATTTATGATACCATGCAAGTGGTCAACCCTGATGTGGCTACGATCTGTACAGGTATGGCTGCTTCAATGGGTGCTGTGTTGATGTGTGCGGGAACTGCTGGCAAGCGTTCTGCACTGAAGCACAGCCGTATTATGATCCACCAGCCTATGGGCGGCGCTCAAGGCCAGGCTTCAGATATGGAGATCACCTTGCAAGAAATTTTGAAGCTTAAGAAAGAGCTGTATAGCATCATCGCCCACCATAGCGGACAGCCGTTCGATAAGGTAGAAGCAGATTCAGATCGCGACTACTGGATGACTTCGGAGGAAGCGAAAGCTTATGGTATGGTAGATGAAATTCTTCTCGGTAAGAGTCAAGCGAAGTAATGAGTGATAATAATTCCGTGATCCATTGTTCATTCTGCGGCAGAAGTAAGGATGAAGTTGATATGATGATAGCCGGGATGGATTCACACATCTGTGATAAGTGTGTGAGCCAAGCGGGTGGCATCTTGCATGCGGAATTAGGTGAGCAGCCGCAATCCAATCCCTTGGAGATTGCAGGAAAGCCTGAGTTTAATTACACCCCTGGACAAATCAAATCTCATCTCGATGAATACATCATCGGACAAGAGGCGGCCAAGCGTACCCTAAGCGTTGCAGTGTACAACCACTACAAGCGTATCGGGACTGTGCCGGTGAAGGATGCGCCAGAAATCGACAAGAGTAACATCGTTCTCGTGGGAAATACAGGAACGGGTAAAACGCTATTGGCTCGAACTATTGCTAAACTTCTCAATGTCCCCTTTACCATTGTCGATGCTACCGTATTGACTGAGGCAGGTTATGTTGGTGAAGATGTGGAAAGCATCTTGACACGCCTACTTCAGGCGGCGGATTATGATTTGACCAAGGCTGAGGTTGGGATTGTCTTTATCGACGAGATCGATAAGATCGCACGCAAGGGAGATAATCCATCCATCACTCGCGACGTGAGTGGCGAAGGGGTTCAGCAAGGGCTCTTGAAGTTGCTCGAAGGTTCGAAAGTGAATGTGCCGCCAAAAGGAGGTCGCAAGCACCCGGATCAGAAGTACATTGAGGTAGATACCAAGAACATCCTCTTCATCGCCGGTGGCGCTTTCGTAGGAATAGAAAAGAAGATCAGTGGCCGATTAAACTCGTCCACTCTCGGTTATTCCAAAGAAGTTCGCGACCACATTGAAGATGAAGACCTCTTGAGCTACATTACTCCATCTGACCTTAAGTCCTTTGGTTTGATTCCAGAACTCATTGGGCGTATGCCTATTGTGACGTTCATGTCGCCGCTGGACCGCGATGCGCTCAAAGCCATCTTGACCATTCCTAAGAATGCACTTGTCAAACAATACCAGCATTTGTTTCACATGGATGGGATTGCCTTGACCTTTGAAGAAAATGTATTTGATTACATCGTCGACGTGGCGCTAGAGTACAAGTTGGGTGCCCGCGGATTGCGAAGCGTTTGTGAGGCGATCTTGAACGATCATATGTTTGATGCGCCGGGTGCGGAGCACAAAGAATTGGTCATCACGCTCGACTATGCGAAATCACAAATTGAACGCAGCTCGCTGCGAAAATTGAAAAGAGTAGTATAAAAAAAGGCGCCCATCGGGCGCCTTTTTTTATTTTGAACGAACCGTGCTTAGCGCATGGTCGTATACACGTTCTGCACATCGTCGTCCTCCTCGAGTTTCTCGATGAGTTTTTCGATGTCCTTCGTCTGTTCTTCGTTAATCTCCTTCGTGGTTGTCGGGATATATTCAAACCCGGATTCTATGATCTCGTGGCCCAATTCCTCCAAACCTTTGGTGATGTTTCCGTACTCAGAGAATTGGCCATAGACCATAATCACTTCCGTTTCCTCACCGTCCTTCTCTTCGGTATCCTTGAATACATCTTCTGCGCCGAAATCAATGAGTTCGAATTCTAATTCCTCCACATCAATCTCACCCGCTGCAATCTTCACGTGGCACTTGTGCTCGAACATAAATTCCACGGAGCCTGAAGTTCCCAAAGAACCGTCACACTTGTTAAAGTACGAGCGCACGTTGGCTACCGTACGGGTGTTGTTGTCGGTTGCCGTTTCTACCAATACAGCAATGCCGTGCGGGCCGTATCCTTCGTAAATAATGGTTTTGTAGTCGCCTTGATCCTTAGACATCGCCTTTTTGATGGCGCGCTCCACATTGTCCTTTGGCATATTGGCTGCCTTGGCATTTTGCAGCAACATGCGAAGTCTGTAGTTAGAATCTGGGTTGTCGCCGCCTTCTTTAACGGCCATGATGATATCCTTGCTGATGCGCGAGAAGGTTTTCGCCATCCCTGCCCAACGTTTAAACTTGCGTTCTTTTCTAAATTCAAATGCGCGTCCCATATCTGTGCTTCGGGTTTTTTTTGAGGCTGTAAAAGTAAGAATTCGCCGTTAGCTTTTTTTACTTGATTTCTTTTTCGCTTTGGCCAATTGGTCCTTTTCCCATTTCGCAATCTCAGTGCGTCGTCCCACCGTCTTGGTGATAATGTCGCGCTCCAAATCCCACCCACGTGCCGGGCTATATTCACGACCGTAGAATATGATTTGCAGGTGAAGTTTGTTCCATAGATCCCGGGGAAACAAACGCTTCGCATCCCGCTCAGTCTGTTCTACACTCTTGCCATTGGAAAATCCCCAGCGGTACATCAAGCGATGAATGTGTGTATCCACCGGAAATGCGGGGACCCCGAAGGCTTGACTCATAACCACACTGGCCGTTTTGTGCCCCACACTCGGCATAGCCTCCAAGGCTTCAAAGCTCGCCGGGACTTCACCACCGTATTCTTCTACGATGGTCTTGCTGAATGCATGAATGCCCTTACTTTTCATCGGAACCAATCCACAAGGGCGGATGATCGCGGCAATTTCTTCCACGGTCATTTTGGCCATGTCGTAGGGGTTATCTGCTACGGCAAAAAGCTTCGGGGTGATTTGATTCACTCGCTCGTCCGTACACTGCGCGCTAAGCACCACAGCAACCAATAAAGTGAAGGGATCTTTGTGGTCCAGAGGCACCGGGGTTTCTGGGTATAATTGCTCTAGGGTAGTGAGGGCGAAGTCTATTTTTTCTGCTTTGGTCATGTGGAAAACTAAAAATGATGAACAAGTGGTCTATCCTAGGAAACAAACATAACTTCGAGTTGTTGAGAAATAAAACTTATTGACCATGGCTTTAGAAATTGGCAGCGTCGCACCGGCATTTTCAGGTGTAAATCAGAACGGAGAAACCATCACTTCAGAACAGTTTAGAGGAAAGAAAATCATCCTCTTTTTCTACCCCAAAGCATCTACTCCTGGATGTACAGTAGAGGCTTGTGATTTTAGAGATCACTACTCGGATTTGGCGGCAAAAGGATTTGAGGTAATAGGGGTGAGCGCAGACTCAGTAAAGCGTCAGCTCAACTTCGCGACCAAGCAAGAATTGAATTACAACCTCATTGCGGACGAAGAAAAATCTATTATCACGGCGTTTGAAGCATGGGGTCCAAAGAAGTTTATGGGTCGTGAATTTGACGGTATTTACCGCCATACTTATGTGATCGATGAGGAAGGTAAAATCGAGCATTTTATTGGCAAGGTGAAAACTAAGGAAGCCGTGGATCAAGTTTTGGCGCTCTATTAAATTTCAACTTTTCTGTATAAATTATTAGAAAGGGCTTGGCCAATTCAAAGGAAGTCCTACATTTGTATAATTCTAATATTTTTAGCATTCTAAGATTATGAGCGCAGATAAAGACGCCAAATTAAAGGCACTCAAACTGACGATGGACCGTATGGATAAATCCTACGGTAAAGGAACCGTAATGAAAATGGGTGATGCGCCGGTCATTGAGGTCGACGCTATTCCTACGGGATCATTGACTTTAGATATTGCGCTCGGTGTGGGTGGTTACCCTACTGGACGTGTTATAGAGATTTATGGCCCGGAGAGTTCGGGTAAAACGACCTTGACCTTGCATGCTATTGCGGAATGTCAACGCAGAGGTGGTATTGCTGCGTTCGTTGATGCAGAACATGCATTTGACCGTTCGTATGCTGAAAAACTAGGAGTAAATACGGATGAACTCATTATATCACAACCGGACAACGGTGAGCAAGCACTCGAAATCGCAGATAACCTTCTAAGGTCGGGTGCTATTGACATTCTAATTATAGATTCAGTGGCAGCGTTAACGCCGAAGGCAGAAATCGAAGGGGAAATGGGCGATGCACGTGTAGGTCTTCAAGCACGATTAATGTCTCAGGCCCTAAGAAAGCTGACCGGAACGATAAGTAAGACAGGAAGCACATGTATTTTCATCAACCAGCTTCGTGAGAAGATCGGTGTGATGTTTGGAAACCCGGAGACCACTACTGGTGGTAATGCCTTGAAGTTCTACAGTTCGGTACGTCTAGACATTCGTCGTTCCACTCAAATTAAGGATGGCGACCAAGTCATGGGGAACCGCACACGCGTAAAAGTGGTGAAGAACAAGGTAGCTCCTCCATTCAGAACAGCTGAGTTTGATATCATGTATGGCCAAGGAATTTCCAAGGCGGGTGAGATCATTGATTTGGGTGTGGAGCACGATATTTTAACCAAGAGCGGTTCATGGTTCAGCTATGGAGAAACCCGTCTCGGTCAAGGTCGCGATACAGTAAAACAGTTGTTCATTGACAACCCGGAATTAGCCGAAGAAGTTGAAGCTAAGATTAAGGAAGCGATCGAAGCTACGGCAAAGTAATGCACAAAACTATACCTATTTTGCACGAGGCGCTGATTTTCAGCGCCTTTTTGTTTATAAGTGGTTGATAAAACTTTAAGGTATGGTAACACAAGAAGAGTTAATGGTTTGTTAAATGGCTATATTTTTACACAACAAATAACCATTTCACAAACAAACATGAAAAAGGCTTTACTATTTGCTGGCGCGTTGCTTGCTTCTTTTAGCTTGAGTGCCCAGGATGCTTCTGCTTCTGCAGATTCCTTGTTCAACATGTTGGACGAGATCACAGTGACGTCAGATGTGATTGATATTGCAAAGGTTCGCGAGACTCCTGTTGCAGTTTCTACCATTTCACCATCTGATATTTCCTTGAAAGTAGGGAACATGGAATTCCCTGAAATCATGAACAACACTCCAGGTGTTTACGCGACCAAGCAAGGTGGTGGATACGGTGATTCTCGTATCTCTTTGCGTGGTTTTGACCAGAGAAATACTTCTTTCTTGATCAACGGTCAGCCTGTGAACGATATGGAGAACGGTTGGGTATACTGGTCGAACTGGCAAGGTTTGACAGATGTTGCCTCTGGTATCCAGATCCAGCGCGGTCTTGGTGCTTCTCGTTTGGCAGTGCCTTCTGTGGGTGGTACGGTAAGTATCTTCACAAAAGTTGCTGAAAACAAAGAAGGCGGTACTGTAACAGCTGGTGTGGGTAACGACGGTTACATCAAAACGGGTGTTTCTTACAACACTGGTCGCAACGACAAAGGATGGGCTTCTTCATTCTTGTTGAGCCGTTGGATGGGTAACGGTTACGTATACAACACGCAAGGTGAGGGATACACTTACTTCGCCGCTATCGCTTACGATCCAAAAGGTTCTAACCACAGCTTGAACTTCTCTTTCTTGGGAGCAGGTCAGTGGCACCACCAACGCGATGCTTGGGTAAGCTTGCGTGACTTTGACTACTTTGGTCAAGGTGGAGAATTGAACGATGGCGTTATGGATCCACGTTGGAACTCTAACGGTGGTATGAGAACGATCGATGGTGAGAAGCAAGAATTCTCTATGCGTCGTAACTTCTACAACAAGCCATTGGCAACGTTGAACTGGGATTGGGACATCAACAGTGACCTTAAACTAGCTACTTCTGTATACGGTTCTGCCGGTCGTGGTGGTGGTACAGGTCCTCGTGGAAATAACTTCCGCAACTCGACTTTGGACATCCTTCCTTACCGCAAAGATTTGTACTCTCACCTAGATATCGCCAACGGCGGTGCTGACGGTCGTGGTGCACGTGATGCAGATGGATTCATCGACTTCGATGCATTGGTTGCAGAAAACCAAGCGTCTACTTCTGGATACACTGGTGATATCTCAGCCTTCACGGGCATGAGAATTGGTTCTAACGGATTCCGTGATAGCAACGTAAACCGTGCAGTATTGGTACGTCGTGCTTCTATGAACTCTCACAACTGGTACGGCGTGATCTCTAACTTGGAGTACACTACTGGTAACTTTAAAATGAGTGCAGGTGTGGATCTACGTGATTACACCGGTTACCACTACCGCGCATTGAACGACTTGATGGGTCTTGACGGTTACTACTCTACAGGTAATAAGAACTCAAACGGTCAAATCATTGAAACAACTATCAATGCTAGTCCATTCTCAAACACTGGTTTGGCAGGTCCGAAACTTGATTACTACAACATCGGCCGCGTACAGTGGGCAGGTGTGAATGGTATGGTTGAGTACAACGACCAAGATAAACTGACTGCAGTAATGCAAGCAGGTTGGTCTCAGCAGAACTACCGTCGTATTGATTACTTCGATCAACCAAACAATCCTGTTTCTGACTGGGCTCCATTGACTGGTGGATACATTAAAGGTGGTGCGAACTACAACTTGAACGAAGAAATGAACGTATTCTTCAATGCAGGTATGATCGCTCGTCAACCATTGTTTGACGCTGTATTCCCTGGTTATGCAAACAATATCAACCCAGATTTGCAAAACGAAATCATCCAATCATTCGAATTGGGTTACGCATACATCACCAGCGACTTGCAAGTGAATGTGAACGTGTACAACACAAACTGGGGTAACCGTTTCATCTCTCGCGGAGTTGATTTGAACGGTGTTGACGGTACTGCACAGTTCAAAGACATCGATGTAAACCACAGAGGTCTAGAACTAGAAGCTCGCTACAACGTAAGCAGCAACCTTCGTCTAAACGCTATGGCTTCTTTGGGTGATTGGAAGTACTTGAACAACTTCGAAGCTGAAGTATACGATGATAACAACGCTTTGATCGGTTCAACTACTTTGTACACTGAAGGTGCTAAGGTGGGTGATGCTGCACAGACGACCATGTACTTGGGTGCAGATTACAAGATCGCTAAGAACTTGAGCGCCGACCTAGGTTTCCGTTACGTAGACGGTTTGTACGCCGATTACTCAATCAACGATTCAGACTTCGAGAACCCAGATAACATGGGTGCATTGCAGTTGCCATCATACAGCCTAATCGATATGGGTCTTACTTCAAGATTCGAGTTGGCGGGCAATATGGCATCTTTGCGTTTGAACGTGAACAACGTAGCGAACACTATGTATATCGCAGAATCTAACTCAAACATTCACGCAGCAGCAGGTGATGATACTTGGAATGGTATCAGCACTGCGAACTACGTTTGGATGGGATTCGGTCGTACTTGGAATGCAACATTCCGTTACAACTTCTAATCTGATCTAGATTTAGATATAGGAGCCCCGCCGCTTGGCGGGGCTCTTTTTTTGCCTCATTTTTGACCTATGAGAAAATTCCTCCTTTTGATTCCAGCACTGTTCGTGTGGAGTTGCCAAAGTACTGGTAGTGATGCTACTGAAGTCCAAGAAGTTCCAGTGGAGGCTACTGCTACACAGCGGAATACTGCTTTGGACAGCTTGAATGAGATTATTCGCTATGCGCCCAATGATATGGATGCGTTGGAGGCTCGAGCAGAGGTGTATTTGCGTCAACAGAATTTGAAATATGCAGCGGCAGATGTGGCGGCAGTGTTGCAATTAGATAGTGCCCGAACCAAGGCCTTGGAATTGTGGGGGGATATCAGTTTTTCTACGAACCAGACGCGTCAGAGCAGAGATGCTTGGCAAAAGTGTATGGCGCAAGACCCGGAGAATGTGCCGTGTCGATTGAAAATGGCGGAATTGTATCATGTAGTGACCGAGTTTGAGAAGAGTGCGGAATTGGTGGATGAGGTCATAGAATTGGACCCAACAAATCCGGAAGCTCATTTTTTGAAAGGTCTATTGATGCGTGATGCCCTTGGAGACACTGCCAGAGCGCTGGAGTGGTTTCAAAAGGCCATTGATTTGGACCCGGAATACATTGAGGCGTTGGACATGTGTGGGGTGTTGTATAGCGCATTGGGCAATCCTTTGGCGTTGGCGTACTTCAACCGCTTGGTCGAATTGCAGCCACAGAATAGAATTACATTGTATAATAGGGGTATGTTCCACTTGGGCATGGATGATTGGAATCGTGCCTTGGAGGATTTCACGACCTGTACACAATTGGACCCAGATGATCTAGAGAGTTGGTTCAACCTTGGCTACATTCACTTGCAGTTGCAGATGTATCCGGAAGCCCGCGGCTATTTCAATACTGCATTGCGCATTCAGCCTGTAAATCACCGTGCCCTATATGCACGAGGTTATTGCTACGAATTGCTAGGGGACATCAATAACGCAGAGGCGGATTATCGCGAGGCGTTGAGTTACAACCCTACTCACGAAGGTTCGAAGCAGGGGATGCAGCGCATGCAAAGAGCGCGTGCTCAAGCAGGTCAATAAACTAATTCAGCAAACAAATTTGGGTAATCTGAAATGATGCCGTCGACCCCCATGTCGACCAATGCTTGCATCTGCTCCAGATCGTTAACCGTCCAAGGAATCACCGCGATTCTGCGGAAGTGACACCATGCGATGAGCTCGGGCGTAATTTGCTCGTAATTAGGGCTGTAAATATCTACGGGGAAGCCCAGTTCGTCCATTTGTTCTGCAGGAGTTCTTTCCTCCTCACTGAGCAGGGCCAATTTTACAGGCAAGGCGGTCTTGCGCATTTCTCTCAACACTCGAGGATCGAAACTTTGGACCGTGATGTGGTTGAGAAGGTCTGCCTCGGGATATTCTTCGTGTGCGGCAATGAGCTCCGCAGCTACCAATGCGGCAAATTTATTAGGTCGTGGGTGATAAATATTATCTCCGGTCGGGTGGCTTTTGATTTCAACATTGAAATGTGGCCAGCGTAAACCTTCACTTTGAATAGTGGCGAAGAGTTCGCTGAGCAAGGGCTTATGTGCGGGGACGGGTTGTTGATCAGGGTAATTAGGATGGCCCTTGACTCCGCAATCGAACTGTGCGATACTATCATAGGTCATCTTATACAAGCTATAGGCAAAGCCTTGGTGAGTAGCGTTGGACCCTTCACAGATGGAATCATTGAACCACGGTTCGTGGGAAATGATGAGTTGGTCATCCTGGGTAACGCATAGGTCTAATTCCAAGGTGCGCACCTCGGGAAATTCCAAAGCTGCTGTAAAGCCGGCAATGGTGTTTTCGGGATATAGGCCGCGTGCACCGCGGTGACCTTGAAGGTCTAAAATGCGTTCTGGTCGTGTGCAATTTGTAAGTAAAACTGCGCAGTAAAGAACTAGGAGAGAGTGCTTCATATTATGTACATTAACGGACCTATTCCGATCACACCTCTAAAATACTTTCCTAATGCGACAAAAGGCAATCTTAGGTCTTAGTTTTGTGACCCTTCTTACCCAATGCACTATGAGTGATACGATGCCTATGGGCGAACCTAGAGCAAAAGAAATTCCATTTGAACTGACCGAGCACGGAGACACTCGTGTGGACGAATTCTACTGGCTGCGCGAGCGCGAGAATCCAGAGGTCATTGATTATTTAAATGCTGAGAACGCCTACCGTGAGAAAATCATGGCCGGTACTGTGGATTTACAGGGCCGATTATACGATGAGATGGTCGCACGAATTAAAAAAGACGATAGCTCAGTGCCGTACGAATTGGACGGATATTTCTACTATACCCGCTACGAAGGAGACCTTGAGTACCCGCTGTACTGTCGTAAGCTGGGATCGTTAGAGGCGGAAGAAGAGATTATGCTGAATGTTAATGAGCTCGCAGAAGGTCATGAATACTACCAAGTAGCAGGTCTAAGCATGCACCCGTCGAATCAAAAAATCTCCTTTGGGGTGGATACGGTCAGCCGCAGGATCTACACCATATACACCAAGGATTTGGTCACTGGCGCCATTGAGGTGGTGACAGAGAACGAGTGTACGGGAGGTTCGACCTGGACTGCAGATGGGAACTATTTGTTCTACACGGTAAAAGATTTGGAAACCCTACGTAGCCACAAAATCAAACGTTGGGATGCTCAAACCGGCACGCACGAACTCATTTTTGAAGAAAAGGACGAGACCTTCTCAACTTTCGTATACAAGACACGTAGCAAGGAATACATCATCATCGGCAGTGGCTCGACCATGAGCGATGAGTACAGATTTATTCCGGCCAATGAGCCACTGGCGGAGTTTCAGCTTATTCAGCCTCGCGAGCGCGGATTGGAATATGGGGTGAGCCATTTTGGAGAGCACTTCTACATTCGTACGAATGCGGATGGGGCTACGAATTTTAAATTGGTCAAAACTCCTGTTTCAAATCCTTCCAAAGCACTTTGGGAAGATGTTATTGCCCATCGCGAGGAGGTATACTTGGAATCTATGGAGCTCTTCTCTGATTACTTAGTGCTCGAGGAACGCTCGAACGGCCTCACGCAATTGCGCATTCAGCCTTGGGGCGGTGAGGCGTTCTACCTGCCTTTCGAAGAGGAGGTGTATACGGCCTATCTCGGCAATAACCCGAGCTTTGATCAGGGGCACTTACGCTACGGATATACTTCGCTAACCACGCCAGGAAGCGTCATCGATTACGATTTTAAGACGGGTGAAAAGACCTTACAAAAACAGCAGGAAGTGGTAGGCGGCTATGATGCAGGCGCCTATGAAACTAAGCGTTTGTGGGCCACTGCAAACGACGGCACGAAGGTGCCTATATCCATTGTATATAAAAAGAGCATGCTTCGTGAAAACGGACCTAACCCCACCTTGCTCTATGGCTATGGAAGTTATGGGATTACCATCGACCCTTCGTTTTCAAGCGTTAGGTTGAGCTTGCTTGACCGTGGATTTGTATATGCTATCGCGCACATTCGTGGCTCGCAGTACATGGGGCGTCCTTGGTATGAGAACGGTAAGATGTTTAATAAGAAAAACACGTTCTCAGACTTTATTAATTGTGCCGAGGCATTGATCGACGAAGGTTATGCTACTCCGGAAACACTCATGGCGATGGGAGGTAGTGCCGGTGGTTTATTGATGGGTGCAGTAGTGAACGACCGTCCAGATTTGTTCCGCGGAGTGATCGCGGCTGTGCCTTTTGTCGATGTAGTGACCACCATGTTGGACGAAAGTATTCCTCTTACCACGGGTGAGTTCGACGAGTGGGGGAATCCTAAGAATGAGGACAGTTACAACTATATGAAGTCCTATAGCCCTTATGATAACGTAAAGGCGCAGGATTATCCGGCCATGCTCATCACGACAGGTTTGCACGATAGTCAAGTGCAGTATTGGGAGCCGGCAAAGTGGATGGCACGCTTAAGAAAAACTCGCACGAATCCAGAGCAGCCACTACTGATGTATTGCAACATGGACACCGGACACGGTGGTGCCTCAGGAAGATTTGCGGCTTTGAAAGAGACCGCCATGGAATATGCATTCTTCTTAGATTTAATGGGAATTAAATCATGAGCATCCTCGTCGAAAATATTACCAAATTCTATGGACCTCAAAAGGCCTTGAATGCCATTTCTTTAGAGATAAAGCGTGGTCAAATCACGGGGTTGTTGGGGCCAAATGGTGCCGGGAAAAGTACGCTCATGAAAATCATTACCGGCTCGATTATTCCTGACGAAGGAACGGTCACTGTAGATGGCGTGAATGTGATAGATGAACCGCTGAAGGTGCAGCGCACATTGGGGTATTTGCCGGAGCACAATCCTCAATATCTCGAACTGTATGTCAAGGAGTATTTGGCTTATGTGGCATCGGTATATAAGGTGCCCAATTCTCGGGTAGATGAGGTCATCGCTCAAACCATTTTGGGGCCAGAGCAGCATAAAAAAATTGGTGCCCTATCCAAGGGATATCGCCAACGTGTCGGGTTAGCCGCCGCCTTGATTCCAGATCCAGCCGTGTTGATTCTAGACGAACCGACCACAGGTTTGGACCCTGCCCAACTGGTAGAAATCCGTGCTTTACTCAAGAATATTGCAGCAGATAAGACCGTTCTTTTCTCGACCCACATCATGCAAGAGGTGGTGGAGTTGTGTGATGAAGTGGTTTTTTTAAAGTCAGGCGAGATTCATCAACAATGTGGACTTGAGGAGATTGCGAAGGGCCCTGCTCATCTAGAACACCTTTTTACACTTTGATGGACATAGAAGTTTGGTGTGTCCATTAATAGTGCATACCTTTGTGCCCACAATAGCGCGGAGTGGAGCAGTTGGTAGCTCGTCGGGCTCATAACCCGAAGGTCGTAGGTTCGAGTCCTGCCTCCGCTACAAGAAAAAGAAAGCCTGAGACTTTGTCTCGGGCTTTTTTTATGCCCGCACTTGTGCTCGCACAAAAGCGCAGGGCATAAAAAAGACAACGAGCGCTGTGCGCTCGAAGGCTTTCGTTTCATTGTTCAGCACTCACTACAGGTCCGCCAATCCTTGCGCAGCAAGGTTGGCAATCCGGTCTCCGCTGCCAAGAAACCCATTGAAGGAAACTTCATAGGGTCTCTTCGTTTACCCTGTTGAACATCGTGCAGTGTTACTGTTCCAGGGCTTATGCAATTTGGGGTTGAATTTCTTCGGACCACTTAACCAAACTTTAACCTTTTTTCTAGACTGTCAGAGTAACGACGATAGTCTTTGCTTACAAAAGGCATAAAAAAGCCAACACAATCCCTGGTTTTCAGTGCTCAATAGGGGGACTTTGACCGCAAGGCCAAAAACCTTTTGGTATAACGGTAAATGTGCTAAAATCTCAGCTTAACAAACAAATCGAAGGTATTTGAACTCATTTCAGTATCAATTGTGCTTTGGCTTTTAGACAATTCCAAAAAATTATATTGAATATTATGTACGATGCCTATTGCCGTGTTTGAATAAATATCATAGCTAATACCTAATCTGGCTTGTGCACCCATAGACCAATTGTCAAATTGGAATTCTTCAGTAGATCCAATGTATCTGTAGGTGTCCTCAATGATATGATTGACAAAAACACCTCCGCTCGCAATAAGCGCTGTCTTGTCTGACAAATATTTATTTGAGTTTAGAAGGAACGGGACTCTTACGATTCCACGAGTTTGGTTAAAGTTTCCCCTATCGTTGAAACCATTACCATTATGCCCCATCAAAGAGATGCCCGATCCAAAGCCCAGATTTTCATTGATTTGGTATATCCCCAAAATTTCGATACTAGTTGTGTGTAGTCTAGTATTAATTCCTCCATTATTAATGACGCTAGAACCATTTCCGAATGAAAATTGTAGGTTAAACGTAGGAAGTTGATTCATTTGAGCGCTTACTGACCATGGTAGAGCCAGCACAAAAACTGAGATGGCTACGACGGATAGGTTTTTTTTCATTTTAGAATATCTATTATGTGAGATGAAACGGGAGAGTTGACATTATATTGTTGATGTGCAGAAAATGATGTGCAAAAAGTTACGCAACGCCACACGGCTGTTTGGGTTGCTTAGCGGGGCAGGAATTGCACAGCTTTGTCTCACTCGTGGAACTAGAACTCCTTTCAATCAAGATTTAGGTCCGCCAATCCTTGCGGAGCAAGGTTTGTAATCCTGCCGGAACTAATCTTAAAAACCAGTAACCTAAGCACAAATACTCGCATTCCCAATGAGACCTATTTAGATATATCGACCTAGTATTATTGGTAGTCATTACAGAAGCACAAACTACGACCCGATAAGCAGGATTAAAAATGGAATAAGCTTACTCTTTTCGGGCAGTCTCTTCTGGGATATTCCTATGCTTTGACTTGATATAGTGCTTCTCATAATAACCTTCCAAACTGAGGTAAAAGCTAATGGTCATGACCACTAAAATAAAAGCGAAGGCAAGTCCTGTAATGGTAGTAGCACTCTGAAGTGCGGTTAAACCGCCATAAAGAAGTAATACAGAGGCGGTAGCACCTTCCATCGCGGCCCAGAAAATCTTTTGAATTTTAGGTGCATCATGCCTTCCTCCTGAAGTCAATGTATCCACCACCATTGATCCACTATCAGAGCTGGTCACAAAAAAGCTTGCCACGAGAATTACGGATAGACCAGAAGAAATGGTCACTAAGGGGAATTTTTCCAATAAAATAAAGAATGCTGTCGGCAGGTTGGTGTTCACAGCCTCGCTAATGCTATGATCTCCCATCAATTCATAGAACAAGGCGCTTCCTCCGAAGACGCTCATCCATAAAAATGTCAAAATGGTTGGCACCAATAAAACGCCGGTAATGAATTCTCTGATAGTTCTACCCTTGGAGACCCGAGCAATAAAGATTCCCACGAATGGCGACCAAGCGATCCACCATGCATAGTAGAACACGGTCCAATTATTTTGCCAATCGCTATTATCATGAACTCCTGAATAGCTTTCAGTCCACATCCCTAACTTGAAGAAATTATCAATATAATAACCGATATTTTGGACGAATCCTTCCATCAAATAGGCTGTTGGACCAATGACGATGACAAATGCAAGCAGCACTATGGCCAACCCCATATTTACCTCGCTCAGCCTTCGAATCCCCTTGTCGAGCCCAGCCAATAGTGAACCCGTGGCGAAAACAGTGATAATGACGATGATGATGATTTGGGCAATTCGGGAATACTCTATGCCAAAGAGATATTCCATTCCAGCATTGACCTGCTGGGCACCCATTCCTAACGATGTAGCGAGACCTACCACTGTAGCGATGACGGAAATAATATCGATAAAGTCACCCAATCGACCATAAATTCTGTTGCCGAACAAGGGGTAAAAAACACTTCTAATGGTTAGCGGTAGATGAAGGTTGAACGTAAAAAAGGCCAATGCCAAAGCGACCATCGTGTATATTGACCAGGCATGAATACCATAGTGTAAAAAGGTAAAGCCCATTGCGCTTTTGGCTGATGCCACGCTATCAGTGTTGTCCACGAAAGGATTATAGTTAAAATGCGAAATGGGCTCGGCGACCCCCCAGAACACGAGTCCAATACCCATGCCTGCACTAAATAGCATGGCAAACCAAGACGCTCTCGAAAAGTCAGGCGTTGCTTTTTTGCCTCCTAATCGAATATTGCCAAACTTGGAAAAGGCAAGAAATACCAAAAAGAAGAGCAGCAAGTTGACTAACAAGATGAAGAACCATCCTGTGGCATCACTAATACTACGCTGAGCTTTAGCAAAGATCTCTTCTGCGGGTTCCCCAATGAAAATCGTAGCTCCGATGATGAGTAGCAAAATAATCAATGACCCAAAGAATACAGGGGGGTTAATGGCTGCTCCAAAAAGGGTTTTCTCGTCACTTCTTACGTGGTCGTTCATGAGGTGTATTTAAAAGTAAACCACGATGCGCAGTACGCACCGTGGTAAATAGCTTAGGATGTGTTATTTCGTCAAGGTCGTTACAAGTCTACCACCCACATTTTTGCATTCTGTGAATTGCTCCCGAGCGCATCAATAGCTGCTTGGTAATTGTCCGGATTCAAGCTGGCTTCATTACCCGGGTAAAGGAAGCGCATTGGCAACGCATCACCATTTGTATTTGAACAAGGGGCAGAAACAAACGGCAGATTTGCCCAATTTCCATTTTCCTGGGTGTGCCAGCGACGCAATTCAAAGTAGTTGTCCAACCCCGTGAAGAACATGGCCAACCATTTTTGTCTGCGAATGCTTGTAATGGTTCCATCATAAGACTCTCCAGAATTGGTCATAAAATCCGAAAAATCCATCCAACCTGTCATACTCCAATCTACATCGTAATATTCCATAGAGGCTTCAACAGCGCTTGAGTGTAATGTGGCAGCATCATCAGAGATCCAGCCGTTATGGGCGGCTTCAGCGAGCAGGAATTGCTGCTCGGCATACGTCATAATAATCCCTTCGGCCATGGTACTTGCTTGAACATGTCCAGGGTAATTGTAGTAGGTATACCCTAATCTTGAACCGTCTTTATTACAAGATTCACTTCCGTTTTCCGCACCTTGGTAAACCGGTGTAGTTCCCGGCGTCGAGAAAACATCACCTGCGTTGTACGGACGAGCATAGATATATTTACGGGGATCGTCCGTTGTGTCCAATTGGTGCAAAGCATTGGTGCTAATGGCTACAGCATCAAAATCCCCTTGCTTCAAAGGAACCAAAGTATATTCGTTTGGGAAGTTTCCTGTAAAGGTCAAGGCGGCATTATCTGCATTGCTTGTCATAAGGTCTTCATAAGTAACGATTGCTGCAAATTGAGTGCTGACATCTTGCTTTTCAGAGGCATACATCAATAAACGAAGCTGCATTGCGTTGGCAAGCTTGATCCATTTCGAGGCATCTCCGTTAAAAAGAATATCTCCATCCACAGTTCCTGTGTTGCTTAATAATTGGACAGCCATGGCCAACTCATCGATCAAGCCATTCGTTCCCATTATGATTTCTTCTTGACTGTCGTATGCCGGGAACCAATTCGCATTGGTAGAACCAGTATTTGCCTCTGAATAAGGTACATCGCCGTAGGCCAGGGTCAAGGTTGCAAAAACCCAACTCTTCATCACCTTGGCGGCACCTTCCATCTTAGCGTTTCCAGCTTCCTGAGCCACACGCTCGGCTTCGATGATGTTACCTAGACTCAGGTAATTCTGATTCCATGTGTTAGGGAAGGCATTCCAACTGTATTCACCCACTTCAGCACGAAGTGTTTTCGCCGCCACTTGCGAGGCAACATTGCCCAAAAGGTAACTCTGTGTTACTGACGTATTCACCGAAGATCTAATGCCCTCTGTGAAGAGAACGCCTGCATCAACATTTGAAGGCTCATTTGGGTTTTCGTTAATGGTAGATAGGTCCTCGCAACTCTGAAAAGTAAGGCCCGCCATTGCGATGAGCGCACCGATAAAAATTGATTTTTTCATTGTTGTTGTGATTTAAAGATTAGCGTTGACAGAGAATCCGAAACTTCTCAATGAAGGCATCGAGGTGCTTTCGTATCCATTGATGAACAATCCATTACGTATAGAATACGTTTCGGGGTCAATAGTGGGAACTTTGGTGAATAACAATAGATTACGGCCAATAAAACTCACGCTTAGACCTTTCAACGCGGTGTTTTTTAATTTTTCCTTTGGGAAGTTATAGGCAATGCTGACCTGACGAAGTTTCAGATAGGAAGCGTCGAAAGTGGATGGTTCAATATTATCACGTCTCCATACATTTCCATAGTACTTGTAGTAGTAATCACGGAGAGGAACAGATACCGTGTTCTCCACCAAATTACCATTGCTATCATACATAACACCGGCACCGACAACACCACCAGCATCAGCTAAATTGTATACAGGTTGACCATTTGCATCATAGCTTACATCATAAATCATACGACCATCTATGGCATTCATATCGAGATATGGGTCATCGTCATTGACGAGGTTACCAGCGGTGTTGTGAAGCGTATGAGAACGAGAGTAAATTAAACCGCCTATTTGACCGTCGAACAAGATATCTGCTTGCCAGTTGCCGGAGCTGAAGCTATTCATCCAACCTACACGAGCTTTTGGCTGATAAGAACCGATAACGCTTTTTTCTTCGCTAACAATAGGGTAACCGTCTTGGTGGATGATGTTGCCATCTACATCACGCTCAAAAGTCAAACCCTTTAGTAGACCCAATAGCTCTCCTTCAACAGCTACGTATTCCAGACCTGCAGTACCCCCATCGTTAGGGAACATACTGGCAACAATAGGATATCCTCCACTAACTCCTTCTGGAAGTGATACGACCACTGCGCGGTTAGCACCTACGTTGACTCTTGAGTTCCATTTGAAGTCTTTGGTTTTTACAATATCTCCGTGCAATTGAAGTTCCATACCAGTATTGCGAATAGCACCACCGTTAGCCAATCTACTCGTGCGACCTGCTGACGAGGCTACGGGTAAGAAGATAATTTGGTCTTCAGTGGTCATGTCGTACACGGCGAAGTCTAGGCCGAAACGACCCTTTGCAAATCTTGCATCAATCCCTAATTCACTTGAAGTAGTTCTTTCGGGACGAAGATTTGGGTTGGTTGCGAAAGTATTCACCCCAAAGGCCGGATACCCCCCGAACATTGCCGACGGACTGTAGGTGTTGTTCAGTAGGTAAGGATCTGTATCTGATCCCACTTGAGCAAATGCTGCGCGTACTTTAAGGAAACTAATATTTCCTAAATCCGCCATTTCGGAGACAACTACGGATGCCGATGCGGCAGGGTAGAAGTAGCTGTTGTTCTCAACGGGAAGCGTCGAGGACCAGTCGTTACGGGCACTAAGATCTAAGTAAAAAGTGCTTTTGTATGCAAATGACGTGATTCCGAAAATAGAGCGGATGGCCTTTTGGGCGTATCTACTTTCCGTTTGCACATTCGAACGATTATTTGTCAAAGTGAATACCCCTGGCTGCAACAGCTGTGGATTATTTGCAATGAGCGAAGAGCTTTGTTGCAACATCAAGTTTCCGCCTACTTTAGCATCAATTCGGAGATCTTTTTGCTCCAATGGAGCCGCATTAGACCATGATAGTAACGCTTCAGTGTTGTTTTCCATAAAAGATAAACGGTCCTCTCTGAAACTGCCAAATAACACCTTTTTAGTCGAGGTCGCTCGTCTGTATTGGCGGATATCGTTTTTCATGTCCTGCCCTGTGCGTACTCGCAAGTTCATGCGGTCGTTAATATGGTAGGTAGCATTGATATCTCCTAATAAGCGGTGGGCATTGAAGCTATTGGTGTTTTCATTCACGATCATCCAAGGGTTGTTCCCCCACAGCTCTTCTACATAAGCTTGCTGAACGTTTTCTTGTCCGGGCTTCCAGTAGTTGCGCAAATCGTCAATAGGAGTATTTCTAGGTAGCCATAAAAAAGAATACATCACGGATGAGCTCTCGTCGTAACCTGCGTTCGGAACATTATTGGAGCCAGATCCTACGTACATGGCATTTGCTCTAAACTCGAGACGATTGTTGAAGAGCTTTTTACCGACGGATGTTTGTAAGGTGTTTCTATTTAGGTCTGTATTAGGCACAACACCTCTTCTATTCAATTGAGTTGCGGAGAAGCGGAAATCACCGTTTTCATCCGCATTTGAAATACTTATGTTGTTATTAGTGCTGATTCCTGTTTGAAAGAAGTTTTTCATGTTGTTTGGGGCAGCTTCGAATGGAACTGCTTCGTCGTTTGAGTCCCATTGCTTGACCAATTGACCATTCGTTCGCGGACCCCAGTTTTCACCAAAGGCATCGTAGTAATCTCCGGTATATGCAGTACCTGCGTTATAGCTGTATTTACCGTAACCTCCATTACCAAACTGATCTTGGAATTTCGGAAGTTTCAAAGGCTTTTCGACTACGGTGTTTGAGTTCACACTAATACCCCAGCCTTCGCTGTTCTGACCTGTTTTAGTGGTTACATAAATGACTCCGTTAGCTGCGCGTGAACCGTACAAAGCGGCAGCTGCAGGCCCCTTGAGTACCGAGATGTTTTCTATATCGTAAGAGTTGATGATTTGCGCGCCATTCCCGAAATCAATTGTAGAGGAACCATTCAATCCGTCTCCTGGAGAGAAGAGTCCATTGGTAATAGGTACACCGTTTACGATGAAAAGTGCTTGGCTGTTTCCATTGAGAGAAGTTTGACCTCGAATCGTGACATTTGAAGATGCTGTAGGCCCCGAAGAACCGCCGGTTACATATACACCAGCTAGTTTACCGCTTAGGTTATCCACTGCATTTGGCGCAGGCACTGATGCGATATCCTTACTCTTCAAGCCTTGTACTGCATAGCCCAAAGCACGTTCTTCACGCGATACTCCAAGGGCAGTAATGACTACTTCATCTAGTTGAATATCTGAGGTTTTCAATACCACGTGTACCACGGATTGACCTTTTATGTCCAAGGTTTGACTATCA
>Ga0255756_1001557_pt1 | contig 25897 bp, 32 predicted proteins | sample 011ome_20_FD_179956 | JGI IMG/M metagenome (GOLD analysis project Ga0255756, IMG submission 179956) | Coastal salt marsh microbial communities from the Groves Creek Marsh, Skidaway Island, Georgia - 011509CT metaG (version 2) | ecosystem: Environmental > Aquatic > Marine > Intertidal zone > Salt...
GGAGCACCACCCATCCTGGGTTAGAACGCACCATAGTCTTCAAGGTCGTTTCGTCGGTAAAGGCAAAAGGAGTCTCGATCGGCATGCCTAAAGCATGGAATTCCTCCGGCATGGAAGCGCTGAGCACCACATGTGGGATGTTGTTTTGAGATAATTGGGCCAATTTCGGCACCACCTTCTCCCATCCTTCGGCGTGGGTCTTCTTCACATTGTAAGCCACGAGCAACCACACTTCGTCCAGCCCCAAAATGCTATCGGTCATATCACCGTAATCCGACATCAGACTGAAATCATGCACGGGCGGCTCGTATCCTTCGCTCACCTTGATGGTTTTACTCAATTCTGAAAGCATGGTCCACTGGGTTTTCTCCCACCACTTCTCATCGACATATTGCTTTGAGGTGATCTCCGTGCGCGTGCCGTCCTCCTGTTCCATCGTGTAGATGACTTCAAATTGAGGGGGCTCTAGGCCCAATTCCTCCGCAGGCCTCATCCCTTCAATGATGCTCTCTCCCACCGCATACGGACGGAAATCCTTCACCGGCAGGTGGTTCATCACGTGGTAAGTAAATGCCATACATCCCAATAAAATGGCCGGCGCTAAGAATCGCACCACGGCTTTTGGGAAGAAATTGATCTGGCTCTTCTCGCCCCACCACAAAAGCGCAATAAGCACACTCAAAACCACATCCTTGTAGAAACTCTCCCATGGGGTCAGTGGAATGGCATCGCCAAAGCAACCACAATCGGTCACTTGGTTAAAATAGGCACTCCAAAAGGTCAGAAACGTGAAGAAGCCGATCATACCGGTAAGCAGCACCATGGTCCAGCGGCGCTTGATGCCCATCAATAAATCAGCCCCCAACAGCACCTCCACAATGACCAACACTATGGCCAACGGCAGCGCTAAAGGCTCCAAAAACGGGATGTTCAAGACTGGTTCACTGAAATATTCTTCGAGCTTGAAGGAGAACCCGACCGGGTCGTTCATCTTCACCAAACCTGAGAAAATGAATAGTCCCCCTACGAGAAATTGAATGACGGGAATGAGAATGCGTTTGATCATAATCCTGTTATTTGCCGCGATCCATAAACATGATAAGCGCAAATACGCTGTAGTTCACCATATCGAGGTAGTTGGCCTCTAGGCCTTCACTGACCAAGGTCTTGCCTTGGTTATCTTCAATTTGTTTCACACGCAACAGCTTTTGAATGATCAGGTCCGTGAAGCTTGATACCCGCATGTCGCGCCACGCCTCACCGTAATCATGGTTCTTGCGCAACATCAGCTCCTTTGCCTCGTTCGCTTTGGCCAAATACGCCGCGCTGGCCTCTTCCCAGCTCATATCTGGCTGCTCCGCCACCCCGCGTTCGAGTTGAATCAAGGCCATGATACTGTAGTTCAAAATCCCGATGAACTCACCCTCAAGCGGGTCATCTACCTTCTGGGTTCCCTTCTCTTCTATGCTGCGCAGGCGCTGGGCTTTGATAAAAATTTGATCTGTCAACGAAGGCAGACGCAGGATGCGCCATGCGGTTCCGTAATCCTTTCCTTTTTTCTCAAATAAGCCGTGGCATTTATCTAGTACGGCATCGAATTGGTCAGCTGTATTCATTACTTAACTTTGCGTTACCAACGAAGATACGAGAACAATGACGGAGTTCATGCTCAATGTGCAAGGGACAATTCACACGATATCCACACCCTGGGTGATGGGCATCATCAACTGCACCCCGGATTCATTTTACGCGGAAAGCCGCACTGGCACTGGTGAAGCTGCCTCCGCCCAAGCACGAAAGATGTTGGAGGAGGGCGCCCGCATTTTGGATTTAGGCGCCTATAGTTCTCGTCCGGGCGCCGACCACGTCACAGAAGATGAGGAGTGGGCGCGTTTGCAAGCAGTTCTTCCGTCGGTACAAGCCGTGATGAAGGACTTTCCTGGGACCTTTATCTCTATCGATACCTTCCGCAGTGGTGTGGCGCAGCAAGCATTGGAAGCTGGGGCGCACATGATCAATGATATCAGCGGCGGAAATTTAGACCCTAACATGTACGAGGTCGTAGCAGCAAAACGCTGTCCCTACATCATGATGCACATGCAAGGCACGCCTCAAGACATGCAACAAAATCCGACCTATAATCACGTGACCCAGGATATTGTGAAGTTCTTCTCGGAGCAACTACCAAAGTTGCACGCGATGGGCATCCACGACACCATTGTAGACGTAGGTTTTGGGTTTGGCAAGACTTTGGAACACAATTACCAATTGCTGCGAGAGTTGCACGCTTTTCAATTGTTGGGCCGTCCAATTCTCACCGGCATCTCACGCAAAAGCATGATTTACAAGGCCCTAAACAGTGATGCCGGGCAAAGCCTCAACGGCACCACCGCCCTGCATATGGCCGCCTTGGTAGGCGGATCTCAAATCCTCCGCGTACACGACGTGAAAGAAGCCGTAGAAACCATTACCTTGTTTACCCACCTTTACCCGGAAGGAGTACCACATTTATTGCCATCATGGGAGCGTTAAATTTTGGGGTCCTCGATGCCCTCGATATCATCATCGCAGCCTTTTTGCTGTACCAAGTCTACCGTCTATTAAAAGGCACGGCAGCCATTCGCATCCTTATTGGTATGGTCGCTATTTACTTGCTATACAGCTTGGTCCAAGTCTTGGAAATGAACCTCCTCAGCGAAATACTCGGCTCCTTCATGGGCGTCGGATTGATCGTTTTGGTCATCGTCTTCCAACAGGAGATCCGAAAGTTTCTCTTGGTAGTAGGATCTGCTACTTTCTCTCGCCGCCAGGGCTGGAAAGGATTATTCAAGGTGGGTAAAGCTGATCAAACCCATACACTCAGTATAGAAGCCATTGCTGCCGCCACAGCACAATTAGCCGAGCACAAAACCGGTGCCCTTCTGGTCATTGAACGCAAAGACCCCTTGGGAGCTTTCGCCGGCACTGGCCATGAGCTCAACGCTACCTTGAGCCTCATTCTGTTGGAAAGCATTTTCTTTAAAAATGCGCCATTGCATGACGGCGCCACCATCATCTCTGGCAACACCGTAGTAGCGGCAGGTTCCATCCTGCCTTTGAGCGAGAGCAGCGACCTCCCCTCCCAGTTCGGATTGCGCCACCGCGCGGCCGCAGGAATTTCTGAGCGTACGGACGCCCTTGCCTTATCTATTAGCGAGGAAACGGGAAGCATCCACCTCTTCTACGACGGCACCTTCGAGCGAGTGCCTGTGAAAGCGGTTGCGGAAAGATTGACCGTCCTACGCACCCAATAGAAGTGAATTTGTAAGGACCAATTGGTCCCAGCATTCAAAAGCCACATTCCACCATTCCAACCATATCCTCGGCATCCAAGGCCCTAGGAAAACTGCGCACAACCCTGTCCATATAAACAGGGTGTACACCGGTACCACGAGTACATTCCCCAGGAGAAAATAGGGAGAGGCACCGCCAAAATGATAATTCACTAAGGGCAACGTGCCGATCCAAGCTGCCAAGGAAATCTGTACCGTCAACAGCCATACGGGTAACTTCGGGTGCCTTACCATCTGGTAATGGTGCATAAAATCCCCCCAAGGACTCTGCCTGAGAACAATTAAAATGGCCAGCACCGCAGCATAACTGAGCTGAAAGCCCAATTCCTCCACCATCTCAGGCGCCACCAAAAAACACCCCACTCCCACTGCCATGGGCCAATGCATCGAGGTAATCTTCCAACGTCCCGCCAGAGCTATCCGTGCTAATGCAAACGAACCCACCGCCCGGACCACCGAAGGCCCACCACCAACCGCCGAAGCATATACGACCAAAAACACCACCAATACCCCTTGGACCAACCACTGCCAATACCTGTGTTGATGCGCTTTAGATAGTGGCGATAGCATACTGGTCCAAATGCCCACGTGAAAGCCACTGACCGCCAACATATGCCTTATCCCCAGCACGCCAAAAGCTGCCATTGTATCCTCCTGCAACCCACCTTTATCGCCGACCAACACCGCTTGGAGGAAAGATGCGAGCCGCCCATCTGCCACCCCCGATATCCGCCCCGTAAGCCATTGCCGAAACACGCCCCCCGCCCCCACCAACACCTCGGGCGGCTCGTACCTATACCATTGCCGCCATTCGAGATATAAGGTACCAACGGTGAGTACGAGCGCGGCGAGCATTAGGAGTTGGAGGTCATGTGAAGGACGGCGCCATCGCGGCGACCAAAGCAAAAGCCCCAAGACTGCGCTCGCAGAAATGGTATACTGCTCACGAAGCCCTAAGGCCATCAGTAAAATGAATACGGGATAGAGTGGCATGTATAAAAATTGGCCACTGAAACGCAGAAAAGAAAGTTTTGTGGAGAACTATGGGCTATTCACCAAATCGTACTTGAGGTCCTTGAAGTAGAAATCTAAAATCTCTTGCCAAGTAAATCCTGATGCGGCCATGTGCATCGCCCCCTGTTGCGCCATGCCAACTCCGTGTCCAAAGCCCTTTCCGGTCACCACTACCCCCGCTTCCGTGGCCTCACATTGTACGAATGTACTGCGCCACTTGAACGCACGTCGCGCGGTTTCCAGCTTGTGCTTTTCTTCCCCAAAGGTCCAATGCGGCTGGCGATCGGTGGGGAGTTTTTGAAAGAATTGGCCCCACTCCTCTTTGCTTAATTCCACATAAAGACGGGTCCAATAGCCGTTCCATTCTTCCCAGGTATGGGTTTGGGTCCAATTAAGTTTTGAGCCCTTCAACGAAAAGGGATCCACCACCTTTCGGCAGTACGGAAGGGCCTGCGACCACACATCTTGCGGCAACACCGTTTGTCCGCCTGAATTGCTGTGGTAAAATCCGATAATGGGCTTGCCGTTGTACAAGGCCACCGTATCCTGAACGCTCAACACCGCCTTCATCATGGCTTCGGCATTTCGACCATGTGCAACCCCTTTAAATGCTTGCGAACTTTGATCATCCTTTATATGATATCCATCAGTAATGTGCTTTGCTCTGTTATTAACTAACCATGTACGAGCCAACACAGCCTGAGCCTGTAAAAAACTGCCTTTACCATTGAAACCCCCTTCGGCTTCCACCACACCAGCCAAATAGTCCTCCATCGAGCAACGGGCAATGGCATCAATGTAGATGAGGTTGTTTCGAAGGGTCAGCTTTCCGATATACGGACGCTCTTCTGTCCATTTTCCGCCCCGCAATACGCGTAAGACAATAGTATCGGTGGAATAAAATGTAATGGAATCAAATTCCGTCCTATTGATCATCAACTCCGCGCGAAAGGTGTAGAGCGGATGCACATCATCCGGGCCATATTCTCGCACGTACGTAGAATCTTTATTATATCCTTTCAACAAGTACGCCCCCTGCTTCACCTTAACCTGGGCACGCGAATAGAAGTCTTCGGCAAACAAGAACACCCTAGGGCCACTCATTCTTGTTTCCTCTAGAAACTCCTGCGCCTGCACCCCTAATTGGGCAAATAGAAATAGGACTAATAGGTTTCTCATCGCTACGAAGATACAAGGTCCATGAGTTCTTCCGCGGTTTTGTCCCCGGGGTTATAATCATCCAATGCCGCCACGAGCTCCTCGTAATATGGGAGTATGCTTCCGGATCTCATGGATTCGACATACGAGCTAGAAAGGCGTTCCGGCGTGACCTCTTCTTGCAACAGCTCGGTAATGGCCTGGCGATTGAGGATGAGGTTTGGCAGAGAGAAATACTTAACCTTCACGAAAAATTTTGCAATGCGTAAAGACAAAGCATTGGCCTTATACACCACGACTTGAGGTACTTTAAGCAAGGCCACCTCCAAAGATGCCGTTCCACTACAGGTGGCAGCAAACATCGCCTCATGTAAGCCCTCTTCAATAGGACCGGTGAACACCTCCACATTTTCAGGCTGCTCTAACGCGGGCCAGAATTTCTGTGCTATGGCCGGTCGAATGACCTTGAATTTAATAGCGGGATGTAATCGAGCAAAATCATAGAAGACCGGTAAATGACGCTGGATTTCTTGTTTTCTTGAACCCGGCAGAAGTGCCACGCAATCTACCCCGGTAGCAACTTGATCTTTGTATTTGTAGGCCAATGGGTTGCCAACATAGGTAATGTCTAGCCCTCTTTCCTTGTACCAAGGTTTCTCAAAAGGGAGAATGCTATATATGGCATCGCAATGCTCGCGAAGTTTTTCAATGCGACCCTCTTTCCAAGCCCAAATCTTGGGCGGGATGAAGTAAGCCACACAGATGCCCTGGGATTTGGCCCAAGCCGCCATCCTCAAGTTGAATCCAGGATAATCTACCAATACCAGCACATCTGGCTGGAAGGCCAACACATCTCGTTTACACTGCGAGAACCGTTTCGTGATGGTTCTTGCGCGCAGGACCACTTCGACAAAGCCCATGAATGGCTCAGAGCAGATGTCTCGATCTAAGGCAACGCTAGCAGCTTGGAGCTGAGGGCCTCCCCATCCCCGCTGCTCAATGGATGCTTGACGAGCTTGTAAGGCTTCAGCAACGGCTGCCGCCTGTACATCCCCGGAGGGCTCGCCTGCAATCCAATAGATTTTCATTAGAGAATGAATTGGAAATAAATTACCGCAATCACACTAGGGATACAAGAAATTAGAATACCTCGAGACACATGATCTCGGCCCCAATTAATGGCAATGAAGAATAAAGCGGCATTGATAATTACCCCGAAGGAAATGGCTCGCATGACGATTAATCGCCACGCAGGATTGGCCACATCTCCAACCTCTTGAAGGACAGGAAAGGTTTCTAGCGCTATGGCGATGGAAAACACGGGCGCACCTATTCCTACGATGAACCCAATGAATTGGTCAATAATCTTTTTATTTATTCTCAAAATTCCACTGGTTTAGGGTCGCAATAGTTTCGTGAGCGGTCAAATCCACACTCACAGGCACTACGCTTACATAGCCTTCTTTTAATGCGGCAATATCAGTATCAGAACCGTTATCGTACAATTCATATTTACCGGTCAACCAGTAATACGGTCGTCCATAAGGATCAATGCGTGAATCAAACTCTTCCACCCAGTTTCCTATGGCCTGGCGACAAACCTTCAACCCTTTATAAGGCACCAGATCGTTCGCTGGAATATTCACATTCAAACACACACCGCTTGGTAATCCGTTCTCTAACACATTGGCAATAACTGTGCGAACGTAGGGCTTAGCCGCCTCCATTGAAGCCGTCCATGGGAATTCATCCAAACTAAACCCAATGCTATCAATGCGTTCCAACGCACCTTCCACCGCCGCACTCATCGTTCCTGAGTAGATCACATTCACCGAGGCATTTGAGCCGTGATTGATCCCACTCAAAATTAAATCTGGGCGACGCGGGAGCACCACATTGATGGCCAACTTTACGCAATCTGCCGGTGTACCGCTGACTTTATACTCTTTATGAGGCCCTTCGCTGGGCACCTCGTTGCATCTGAGACTCTGATCCAGGGTAATGGCATGACCCTTCCCACTTTGGGGGCCATCCGGTGCTACGACGTAGACTTCGCCAAATTCATTGGCAATCTCCACTAATGTTTTAATACCTGGGGCTACGACACTATCATCGTTTGTCACTAAAATTAGAGGGCGTTTTGTCATGAGTTCTCGGGCTATCTGCCAAAGTTACATTATGCTGCGCAGAGGCATAGATTTTGTTTATTTGAATCCGAACAACTTTATAACACCAAAATGTTTGTACTTATTATTCTCTTCGTGGTTTTAGGCTTTGTCGTACAACAACGCCTGAAATCAAAATTCAAGAAATATTCGCAAGAAGCTTTGAGCAATGGCTTGAGCGGCGCTGAGATTGCCCAGAAAATGCTGGACGATCACAACATTACCGATGTGCGCATTCAAAGCGTTCCGGGCAAATTGACTGATCATTACAACCCATTAGATAAAACCGTTAACCTCAGCCCTGAAGTATATAGCGGACGCAGCGTGAGCGCCGCAGCAGTGGCAGCACACGAAGTAGGTCATGCCGTTCAGCACGCCGTCGGTTATCAGTGGTTGGACATGAGATCTAAACTCGTTCCGCTAGCCAGCGCTAGCGGACGCATCATGAACATCGTGATGTGGAGCATGTTCTTGGGCTTTGGTATGCTTAATCTTTTCAGCTTTGATACCATCATTTGGGTATTGATCGTTTCGCAATCGGCAATTACGGCCTTTACCTTGGTCACGCTACCCGTAGAATATGACGCCTCCAACCGCGCCTTGGCATGGTTGACCTCAACAGGAACCATAAATACCCTAGAACATGAAAAGGCAGCGGATGCCTTGAACTGGGCAGCCCGCACGTATTTGGTTGCTGCATTGGCTTCTATGGCTCAGCTCGCCTACTACATTTCTTTGCTGAGTAGCAGAGATTAAAACAGACTTTTATGTATAAAAAAACCGCGCCCACGGGCGCGGTTTTTTTTGTGATGTTACCTAGTGAATTATTTGTTCACTGTGTAACCTAAAGACTGTAGGTAGGCGATTTTCTCATCAACAACTGCTTGCTGGCGACGCGTTGCTTCTTTTTCAATAGAAGTTGCTAGGCCTGCCAATTCCTCATCAGAAAATTTCCCCAAGAATTGAGAAGCAAAAAGCGACTTCAATGTCTTGTTATTGTTTTGGTTTTCGCGGATGTAGTTAACTACTGCCTTTGGTTTCATAAACAACTTGTGTTTTAGTTAAATCTGAAAGACAAAAATACGCGAATTTTTTAAAGAAAATTTATGTGTCTCAATCGAGACAATAAGATTTTATTTCAACGTCGTCAAATCCTCTACTCCAATGTGTCTCACAGTGATTAGAGGCTCTGCGTAAGAAGCACCGATGATACGCCCCCAGTCCTGAGCACGTGCCACTACGCTATCTAAAAATCCCTTGCTTGCAATGACCGTTTCAGGCTCATTACTATTGGGATCATAGAACTGGCTTGTATGTGCTTTGATACTAGCTATTTTCTGCTCAAATCCAGAAGATATATCTACAATGAGGTCTGGATTTAAGTTGTAAAACTGGAGGTATTTATACATCGTTTTTGGACGCCATGGAGCCAATTTCTCTCCATTTTCTTCCAATTCAATTTTATACAAACCACTGATAAAACAAGCTTCCTCTACCAAACGAGAAGCTCTACCATGATCAGGGTGGCGGTCTGTTGGCGCATTCATAATGACAATTTCCGGGCGGTATTTACGCACCATTTTGGCTACTAATAATTGTGATTCATGATCATAGCCTACTTGGCCATCAGGCATGCATAAATTCTCTCGAACTACACATCCTAGGATTTTAGCGGCCTCAGCGGCTTCTGCATCACGCAGCTCAGGCGTACCACGCGTACCCATCTCACCTCGGGTTAAATCCACAATACCTACGTTCTTACCAGCAGCGGCATGAGTAGCTAGAATACCTCCAGCGCCCAACTCGACATCATCGGGGTGGGCGCCGAAAGCAAGAATATCAAGTTTCATAGTCTTTACTTTCCTGCTGCAAAGTTCGTGATTTCCATACTCATCGGACTCGTAGAGGAAGGGAAATGTGCTACCCACTGGCCATTTTCATCGATCAGGAACTTGTTGAAGTTCCAGCTGACCTTAGCATCGGAAACACCATTTTGATCTTTGTGACACAACCATTGATAGATATCATCTCCGCGTTTAGCCCCTGTCTTCACCTTGGACATCATAGGAAAAGTCACATCGTATTTTGACGAACAAAATGCTGCAATTTCTTCTTCAGAACCGGGCTCCTGCCACCCAAAATCATTTGATGGAAAGCCAATCACTGTGAAATTATCTCCGCCATAAGTGCGGTACAACTTTTCTAAATCCTCGTACTGTGGGGTATATCCACATTTCGAAGCGGTATTCACAATCAAAATTCTCTTTCCTTTCAACGAAGAAAAGGAGAAAGGCTGTCCTTCAATGGTCTTCGCTTGAAGCGAATAGAAATCAGTTGGAGGTGTGCTCATAGCAATAGTATTTGAGTTTAGGTTTTGGGGCTCATTTCCACAAGAGAATAGTGCCGCCAAAGAAAGGAGAGATAAAATTCGTTTCATGTCAAGGGTTTTTGTGATAAACATCAAAGGTGCTGGAATAGTTTGATGTAATTTTGTGAAATGCAAAAAATTGTGCGCTTACTGGTTCGTTTTATCCGCCAAGAGGTGAGAAATAGCAATGTGCTTTTTTCGCTAGGGCTGTACTTACTTGGGGTATCCTACCTCATTTATTTACTAAGCGGTAACATACCTTCAGATTCGGCATGGAATACCTTGCTTTGGGTAGTAGTCTTTTTTGGATCGGTCCAACTATCTTCTCGAAGCTTCGAATTCGAAAGCGGCCCATACTTCTATTACTTTCAAACGATCGCCAACGCAAAGCACACCATCATTGCCAAGATGTTGTTCAATGTGGCATATATGATGTTGTTGAGTATGACTACCTGGGCCCTCTTTAGCGTGTTCTTTGGGAACCCGGTGTACAGCACTGCCTTGTTCTTTATTGGACTTATACTAGGTGCGACAGGATTTAGCGTAGTCTTGACCTTGACTAGCGGCATTGCACATCGCACCAAAGGAAATGCCACGTTAGGAGCCATTCTTGCCATCCCTTTGCTCTTTCCGGTGCTCCAATTAACTAGCGCCATAAACCTGCAAGCCATTGTGGGCGTGACCCTTACCGATGCCGCCAATCTACTAGGAACATTAGTTGCTTTAGATATGGGAATAGGCCTTCTAGCCTACCTACTCTTTCCGTATCTTTGGCAAGATTAAAACAACACATGAAAGGAAGCATTTACAAGGTATTGGGGTTGTTATTGGTCGCCTATAGTTTGGTCTATGGTTTGTTGACCAAGGTGCCCGATCTCCCCATCATCGAAGAAAGCATTCGCAATCTGTTTTATCACGTCAGCATGTGGTTCGCCATGGTGGCTATGATGGCGGCTAGTTTTTGGAACGCCATTCGTTTTTTGGGAACCGAAGATTTAGCCAAAGACCGCCGAAGCATCAGCCTCGCCGAAATGGGCATGTTCTTCTCTTTCATGGGACTGTTCACAGGGATGGTTTGGGCAAAATTCACATGGGGCGCTTGGTGGACCAACGACCCGAAACTCAACGGTACGGCCATCACCATTCTCATCTACTTGGCCTACTTCGTATTGCGCAACTCCATGGACGACGCCCGCAAAAAGGCCAGAATTTCAGCCGTCTACAACATTTTCGCCTTCGTGATGATGATTGTTTTTATCGGAATCCTCCCTCGCATGACCGACAGCTTGCACCCTGGCAACGGCGGCAACCCAGGATTCAACAGTTATGATTTAGATAACGGACTGCGCATGGTCTTCTATCCTGCCGTAATAGGTTGGATTTTAGTGGGAACCTGGATCGCTTCCTTGCGTTATAGATTAAAAGCTCTTCAAGAATGAAAAAATTCTTACCGCTTCTAGCGATGTGCTTGCCACTGATGGGATGGGCACAAAATGATAACCCGATGTATAGCAACGGCAAGATTTATGTAGTGGTAGCAGTCATCGCCATCATTTTTGTGGGTTTGGCGTTGTACTTGGTCCAATTAGACCGTAAAATCACAAAACTGGAAAATGAAAAATAGCCAGATTGCCATCATCATTGCCATTGCAGTACTCATTGGCTTCACCCTAGTGAACCTAGGCAATAGTGCAACCTATAGCAGTTTCGCAGATGCCAGCTTAAAGCAAGGTGAAACCACAACCGTCATCGGTTACCTCAACCTGGAGGAGCCCATGACCTTCGACCCGAAAACCGTTACCCTGACCTTTGCTGCCAACGACAAGAAAGGGAATGCGAGCACCGTGGTCTACAACCAACCAAAACCCCAAGATTTCGAGCGTTCCGAGGAAATTACCATGACCGGCTACGCCACCGACTCCGCCTTTGTTGCCACCGACATTCTGATGAAGTGTCCATCGAAATACAACGAACAAAACGAAGTGGATTCGGATAAAATCTACAAATAACCCCTATGAACTATATTGGAGAACATTTATGGGCCGCTGAACTCGGACGGGGTTTAACGGCCTTTTCATTTGTATTCGCGCTACTATCTACCTTCGCGTATTACTGCAAAGGCGATGGCTGGAAAACTGTCGGCCGCCTGGCCTTTAGAGTACATGCCATCACCCTCTTCGGACTCATTGGCACGCTGTTCTTCATCATGGCCAACCACTATTTTGAGTTCGACTATGTTTGGAAACACACCTCATTAGACCTGCCCCCACGCTATTTATTCTCCGCCTTCTGGGAAGGTCAGGAAGGTTCCTTCTTATTGTGGATGTTCTGGAATGCCGTATTGGGATGGATCCTGACCTATACTGCGAGGGACTTCGAAGGCCCCGTGGTTGGTGTATTTGCCGCTGTTCAAGCCTTCTTGGTGAGTATGATCTTGGGCATTTGGATTGGCGATTACCAGTTGGGCTACAGTCCTTTTAATCTAGTACGTGAACTTCCAGAAAACATAGGATTGCCTTGGACCCAGTTCGAGGACTACCTCACCCGCTTCCCAAATTTCATGGACGGCTCCGGTTTGAATCCTTTGCTTCAGAACTATTGGATGACCATCCACCCGCCAACGCTGTTCTTGGGCTTCGCCTCTACCCTCATTCCATTTAGCTATGCCATCGCTGGACTGTTGCGGAAAGACTACACTTCTTGGATTTCAAGCGCATTGAAATGGAGCGTCTTTTCCGTAGGCATCTTGGGCGTCGGCATCTTGATGGGCGGCGCATGGGCCTATGAGGCATTGAGTTTCGGTGGTTTCTGGGCATGGGATCCAGTAGAAAATACCTCCTTAGTACCGTGGCTTACCATGGCTGCTGGTATGCACTTATTGCTCATCCAACGCAATAAAGGAGGCGTGATGCCGTCGGTAATGTTCCTATTGATCATCACCTTTTTGTTGGTCTTGTATTCTACGTTCCTCACCCGTTCCGGTATTTTGGGGGATAGCTCGGTCCACGCCTTCGTGGATTTAGGATTGAGTGGCCAATTATTAATCTACCTCCTTTTCTTCACCTTAGGCAGCCTAGGGCTTTTCCTCGTACGCTACCGAGGCCTGCCTAAAAAGGTACAAGAAGATCGCATGGACAGCCGTGAATTCTGGATGTTTATCGGTGCTCTAGTACTCTTGATCAGCGGTTTGCAGATTACCCTGAGCACCTCCTACCCTGTCTTCAACAAACTATTCGGTCCAGAGGGCTTGATTCAACTTTACGATGAAAACAAGGTCTTGAACGATCCTATCACGCACTACAATGCCATTCAGGTTCCGTTCGCGATCATCATCACTTTATTGATTGGCGCGGGCCAATTCCTTTCCTACCGCCAAACCTCCACCAAGCTGTTCTTCCAGCGCCAAATAACCACCCTCGTAGTTACGACCATTTTAACCGGATTAAGCGCTTGGGCACTGGAAATGTGGAATCCGATGTATATCACCCTCATGTGGACCAGCTATTATGCAGTCGTCGCCAACCTTGAGTTCTGGATTCGCTGGGGCAAGGGGCGATGGAACTTTGCAGGCGCTTCTGTGGCGCACGTAGGCTTTGGATTGTTGATTGCCGGCGCTTTGGTAAGCAATGCCAATAAGGACATCATCTCGCAAAACAGGACCTTCATTCACGAAGATTTCCCTGCCAATGAAAACCTACTGTTATCCCTTGGCGACACCGTAGAGATGGGCAAGTATTGGGCAACATGGTCAGGACAAAACGAAGAAGGCTATTACATCAACTACGAGCTGGAGTTCTTCGAAGAAATCGATGGAAAGCTAGAAGCCGCATTCAACCTCAGCCCCCGCATTCAGCTCAACGAGCGCATGGGCAATGTAGCAGAGCCCAGTACTAGACACACCCTCACCAAGGATATCTATACCCACGTGACCTATGCCGACTTGCGCACTGAAGAAGAGCGCGGCACGGACGAATGGAAGAACGAATTTGAACTTGAGTTGAATGTTGGAGATACCCACTTTTTATATGGGAAGTACCAATTAGAATTGGACACCCTAGTCGCAGATGCACCTAAGGCCGATAGCGAAATTCAATACGCTGTCTTGGGCGCAGGATTGACCATCACCACCCTAGAAGATAGCGTGTACAAGGTGATGCCTGTGTATGCTGTTCAAGGCAACCAAGCGCAACATGTGGATGCTGAAATCAAGGAATTAGGGCTGAAATTTAGCTTTGACCGAATCAACTACGACACCAATAAACCCGTTATCATCGCCAGCGAACATACCGAGGCCGAAGTACCGTTTATTTTGGTCAAGGCGGAAGTATTCCCTTGGATCAATCTCTTGTGGTTGGGTTCCATCTTAATGGCCGTTGGAACGGGTATCGCCATTGCGCAGCGGGCAAAACGAGAACGCAAATAATGTCGGAAGGTCGTCCACATATCGCTATTGTTGGCCAAGGGAACTTGGGGCAGCATCTGGCCAATGGACTACAAAATGTCTTTCACATCACCACCCACGGCCGTGCGTTGGACATTCCCGCTACCGCAGAACTGATTATCGTTTGTGTGCCGGATGATGCTACCGCGCAAGTCTGTGCTGCCCTACCTCAGCATGCATTAATTGTACATACCGCTGGTGCAGTGCCGATGTGCGAGACTCCGCGAAGCGGTGTGCTCTATCCGCTCTACAGCTTTACAAAGGGTGCCCCAGTGAATTGGGCCCAAGTCCCCTTTCTTCTAGAAGCCCGTTCCGAAGAGGACCTGGCTATGTTGACGAACATCGCAAAAGCACTTTCGCCGCTCACCTATGAGGTCAATAGTGCTGGGCGAAACCAGTTGCATGTGAGCGCGGTTATGGTGAACAACTTCACCAATCACCTCTACACTCTTGCCTTTGAGCACGCTGAAGAACACAGCCTTCCGGTAGAAACCCTATTTGCCATCATGAAGCAGGGGCCGGACAAAGCCATCGCGATGGGGCCACAGGCCGCACAAACCGGACCAGCGGCACGCGGAGACCAGAAAACTATTGACGCACACTTGGAACATATAAGTGATCCAGAAGTACAGCGACTCTATACCTTATTAAGCGAAAGCATAGCAAAAAAGAAGGCCTAATGAATTACAAAGAGAAATTCAAGAACATCACTACGGTCGTCCTCGATGTCGATGGGGTCCTGACAAATGGAGAGATCTTGCTCATCCCGGGGGCCGAGCCTGTGCGCAAAATGCACAGTAAGGATGGTTATGCCTTGCAATTGGCAGTGCGTAACGGCATTCGAATGGCCATCATCACCGGAGGAACTTCTCCTGATGTGAAAGAACGCCTACAAGGTGTTGGCATCAAAGACATCTACATGCGTGCTTCGCAAAAGATGGAAGCGTATGAAGACCTCAAAATGTGTTACGACCTCAGCGATGAGGAAATCTTGTACATGGGAGACGATCTTCCAGATTACGATGTGATGGAAGTTTGTGGATTAGCATGTTGTCCGCAGGACGCTGCTCCTGAAATCAAAGCCATTGCTGATTACGTAAGTCCTCTGGACGGCGGCCGCGGTTGTGTCCGCGATGTCTTAGAGCAATTGCTCAAGATACACGGGAAATGGGGACGTAAGGAAGACCGTACTTGGTAATGCAGCTTACGAAAGAATTGGTCCTAGGATCACAAAGCCCTCGCCGTGCCCAATTCCTCAAAGATTTGGGCCTCACCTTTACTACGCTTCCGTTGGATTTGGATGAGACAGCGCCTGCACACCTTAGCCCGGCGGAAACCGCAATCTTTGTAAGTGAACTCAAAGCGGAAGCCCTACTGCCCTCGCTTCAGAAAGGACAAATAGGCTTGACCAGCGATACCGAGGTTTGGCAAGGCGGACGCAGGTTTGGAAAAGCTGCCGATGTTGATACGGCAAAAGAAATGCTGGAAGCCTTGAGTGGCACCACGCACGAAGTGCACAGCAGCATGACCTTGATCGATCCCGAAAACCTAATGCCCATGAGCAGTGTGGTGAGCACCGTGGTTGTACACTTTCACCCCATACCACAATGGGCCATGGATCATTATATTAAGACCTACAAGCCTTTTGATAAAGCTGGAGCCTATGGCATCCAAGAATGGATTGGCCAGGCCTACATCAAACGAATCGAAGGAAATTACAACAGTGTGGTTGGCCTCGACACGGCGGCACTCGTACACATGCTTGAACCTTATTTCCAATAAAAAAGGCCGCAATAGCGGCCTTTGTCAATATTCATAGGATAGTACTTATGCGGGTTCCACGATCTGTATATCCATCATCCACCCGTGGGTATCTTCCACTAATCCGGTGCGTATATCATTCAACATTTTCTTGATCTCCATCGCCTTGCCGTCCGTAGGAACAGGAATAGAGTAATTTGTGCCTTGGTGGCCTATGGTATCGATTTGACTCACCACGGCTGCCGTACCCATGCCAAAGGCTTCTTTCAACGCTCCAGTTTTTGCCGCCTCAACAATTTCGTCGACGCTAATCATGCGTTCTTCAATCTTCCAACCCTGCTCTTTAATCAAAGCGATGATGGAGCGTCTGGTCACTCCCGCCAAAATACGATCTGTAAGTGGTGGTGTAAGGAAGGTATCGCCTACGAGCAACATCAGGTTCATGGTTCCACTTTCCTCAATGTACTGGTGGTCACGGTGATCTGTCCAAATAACTTGGTTGTATCCTTCTTTTACCGCTTGAGCTGTCGGGTAGAATGAACCGCCGTAATTCCCTGCGGCCTTTGTATATCCGATACCACCGCCGGTAGCACGAGTATATTCTTGCTCAATCTTCACCTTCACTGTACCGCTATAATATGGCCCTACAGGACAAGTCAGGATACAGAAGGTATAATCATCACTTTGGCGTGCTGCGATGAATTCAGAGGATGCAAAAAGGAAAGGACGGATGTACAAGCTGTGATCTTCTGCAGACGGCACCCATTGCGCATCGATTTCCAAGAGCTTCTTCAAACCATCCATAAAGATGTTTTCAGGAACCTGCGGCATCATCAAACGCTCAGCACTCTTATTCAATCTTGCAAAGTTATCTATTGGACGGAACATACTGATCGTACCATCTTCTTTGCGGTACGCTTTCATTCCTTCAAAGGCTGCTTGACCGTAATGCAAGGCGTGCAAACCGTATGAAAATTCTAATTGTCCGTACGGACGAATCTCAGGCTCAAGCCACTGGCCATTTTTGAAGTGACACACCAACATATGGTCCGACATGTATTTCCCAAAAGGAAGGTTTGAAAAATCAATCGAGCCAATGCGGCTTTGTGTAGTCAACTCTAATTTCATGGACTGCTGTTTTGGGACCACAAATGTACTAAATTTGTAGGACGAAATAGACCAAATACATATGTAATTAGCGGTCTATTAAAGAATTAACATAGACCCATTTACCATGAAGCAACTCTTTATTGCAAGCCTCGTAGCATTTTCACTTTTATCATGTCAAAGTGCTAATAATAACGGTGATAACTCGCAAGATGCACAAGAAACAGCGGCTACTGAATATTACAATTTTGGCGATAGTACCTTCGCTGTGGAGGACGCATTTTCTGCGGCAGAATTAGTCTCAAACTTTGCTACTTCTGGAGAAGATACTGCTTGGGCCACTGTAGCGGGACCTATTACCCAAGTATGTACCACCAAAGGATGTTGGATGAGTACTGCCATTGATTCGAGCAACAATCTTTTCGTGGATTACGATTATGAATTCTTGCTCCCTACGAATAGCCAGGGCCAAAATATGTTGATGTACGGGTACATCTATTGGGACACGACAACAGTTGCTCAGCTGCGTCATTATGCCGAAGACCGTGGCGCGAGCCAAGAAGAGATCGAAGCCATTACAGAGCCTGTTGCAGAATATATGTTCAAGGCCAAAGGTGTAAAAATAGAACGTCCTGCAGATGCGTAAGACTCTCACTCTTTTCTTCATCCTTGGGCTCATAACCCTTGTGAGTTGTGGTGGTCCTGAACAAGAATCGGCGCCAAAGCAAACTTGGACCCCGGAACTTGATCAACCTAGTGAACTTGCGCAAATCATGCGCGACATGCATGAGGAGGCCACCAATCGCAAGAATTCCCTAGAACAAGGTCAGCTCGACCCAACGCTTTCAGAGACTCTTTTTAGTATGATCACGGCCCATCCGACCAAGCCGCACATGAAAGGCGAAGGATTCGAGCCCTATGCCAAGAGCTTTATCGGTATTTACAACCAGATTCACAGCGCTGAGGAAATAGACGTTCAAATTCAGGCACACAACAACATGGTGGATGCCTGTATCGCCTGCCATACGCAGTTCTGTGACGGTCCTATTTCACGCATCGAGAAATTGTACGTGAGATAAATGTCAACCGCTGGGGAAAGACATATTACCCAAAGTGCCGACGGTAGTACCACGCTGTGGGTGCCGGGCTTGGACGAGCATTACCACAGCATTCACGGCGCTCTTACGGAAAGCCAACACGTATTCATTGAAGCCGGGCTTAAAGCCATAGGCACATCCACTATTCGCATATTGGAGGTGGGCCTAGGGACTGCCTTAAATGCACGACTCACCTTCGACCAGGCACAACAAGATGGCATAACCATCACATACGATGCCCTAGAAAAATTCCCACTAACCAAAGAGGAGATTGAGGCTATTGGATTACTAGGCATGAGTAAGGAAGCTCCGTTTCTGAGCGCCACACCGGGAGCGTCGACCCAATTAACCGAACAGTTCACCTTTAGACTATTGGTAGAAGATTTGAAGACTTTTGAAGGCGAACAGGATTCGTACGACCTCATTTACTTTGATGCATTCGCTCCTAGTGCGCAACCAGATCTATGGACTGATTTCGTTTTTGAAAACATGTATGGCTTGCTAAAGCCCGGTGGCGCATTGGTCACCTATTGTGCCAAAGGCGTGGTGAAGCGCTCGATGAAGGGAGCGGGATTCGAGGTAGAAGCCTTACCTGGCCCTCCGCGGAAGAGGGAAATGACTAGAGCATGGAAAAGATAGAGCCAACCAAATTCACACCGCGCTGCTACGCCTTTATTCAAAATGAAAAAGGTGCCGTATTGGTCTTACGGGAACTTTGGAGCGGAGTACACTTGAATAAGTTGCCCGGCGGAGGTCAAGAGGTGGGAGAAGGCATGCACGAATGCTTGAATAGAGAAATTGAGGAAGAATTCAGTTCTTTTAGCCGACCACTGCATTGGACCCACATTTATACCCCCACCCATGCCTTTGTCTCTAGATTTCGTCCAGAAGAGCAATTAATTCTGAATTATTTCAAAGCTCAGGAAATAGTGAAAGCCGATCAATGGGTATTAAAAACCGATGAGAATTTATTGCAAATGCTTTGGTTGCCTGCGGTTGAAGAAAGTGTCCACTGGTTTACCCTGGAAAATGATAGAGCCGCCTTCCAAGCTTATCTAAAGGCGCTGAATCAATAGCCTAATCTGCGTCCAACCACCTTATTTACTTTTTCAAACAATTTCTTAGGCGAACCTGTGCGCCAAGTGAGATCATCTAAGGATCCGCCCAGTACAAAATAAGCGTCCAAACCGTATTGATTGAGTTCTTGAATAACGTGTGGACGAAGATTGATAAAGGCCATCCATCCCTCCGGGACTTCCTCGAGCCACTCGTCGTAATAATCAGGAATATCCGCGTGGAAGTTCAATATATTCTCTCCGATCAATATGTATTTATCGATGCCCTGGGGGATCAATTCATCGACGAAATCTCGCTTTAATCGCATGATGTCGTTATGTACAGCATCGTTCCATTCTCCAAGGAACTCGATAATGCAATAGCCTGCGATGTAATCCACAAACAATACCTTCAAGTACAAGGTCTCACAACCTATGCTGTCCCATTGGGGGTGAATCACATGGTCGTAAATGCTATCTGTGAAATAGACCTCACTATTGAAATAACCATAGAATGGACTTCGCGGATCTTCCGAGGCCTGATATAGATGGCGCCAATTATAATACGGCTCAATAGTATGCATTTAGAAATATTCTTTTGAAGTGATAACAAAAGTGGCGCAGCATTGTTAGTTTCACAACATAAATTTCAGCCATGGCCATTTTCACCATTACAGGTGCTACCGGTTCGGTAGGACAAGCGATTGTTAACCAACTTCTCAAAGAAAACCACAGCGTGCGTGTTCTTTCCACAAGAGAAGACTTGGCCATGGAAGGTGTTGAGATCTTCACTTGGAATACAAAACAGGGAACTATCGATACTGCGTCTCTGGAAGGTGCCGACCACCTCATTCATTTGGCAGGTGCTACCGTTAGCAAGCGATGGACCCCAAAATACAAGCAAGCCATCATGGACTCTCGCGTACAAGGCACCCAATTATTGATTGATGCCTTACAAAAGGTCAAGAATGGTCCTTCTTCTGTAGTCAGTGCTTCGGCTATTGGGATATATGGAAGCGACTTCAACAACGAACTCACTGAAACCTCACCTGCCGCGGATGATTTTTTAGCTTCAGTAACGAGGACATGGGAGAGCTATACACAGAAGTTTGAATCCAGCAGCTGCAGAAGCGTACAACTACGCATCGGCATTGTACTAGACCAAGGCGCCGGAGTATTGGGACAACTTGAACCCCTTGCAAAATGGGGTATTGCCTCTCCCCTAGGTTCAGGCAAGCAGTGGACCAGTTGGATTCACGTAGAGGATTTGGCGCGCATGTTCCACTTCGCAGCCACCCAATCCATCCCTTCAGGGCCTTATAATGCCGTAGGTCCATCACCCTTGACTAACAAAGCTTTTACCAAGGAATTATGCCGTGCCTTGCGCCGACCTATGATCTTTCCCGCAGTTCCAGGCTTTGCCTTAAAACTGGTCTTGGGAGAAATGGCTACACTCGCTTTGATGAGCCAAAAGGTGAGCTCGAGAAAAATCGCGGAAGCCGGATTTACCTTCCACTACACCACCGCAGCAAAAGCACTCCAGCAGATTTACGGCAAATAAAAAACCCCCACCAGAAGGCAGGGGTCCGTTACCAATCTAATCTAAGCAAATACCTTATTTGGTCGCTTTTACTTTGATCGTTAACTCAATGCTGTGATCGATCAAATCATCCTTCAATGATTCAGCGATAGTAGCGTCATCGCGATCGTGGAATTTAGCACCCCACAATGTACGGTCGATGCTAAACGTTGGCGCCATGAACTTCACACCTTCCTCACCCACTGCTACATCGGCAGGGAAAGTAATACTGTTCGTAGTACCACGAAGAGTTAAGTTACCAGTAACAGTGCTGTATTCTGTCGCTTCGCTTGAATCCAATACCTCTACGATTTCGAATACTGCTGTTGGGAAGCTGTCCACAAAGAAGAAATCCTGCGATTTCAAGTGGCCTTCCAAATAACCGCGCTTGCCTTCATCTTCAAGGTCAGAACAAGCAATAGAATTCATATCAATTTTGATAGTACCGCCTACCAACTTACCGTCAGCTACTTCAAATGTGCCTTCTTGTACATTCACCGTACCGAAGTGCTCAGATTGAACGTAAGTTTTGAAGCCTCTCCAATCCACCACTGAACCTGAGTCCAATGCTACAGTTTCAGATGCGTCATTTACTGTTACTTCTTGTGCTTCACCGGTAGTTGCTTCAGCTGCTTTGTCAGAATTACAGCTTGCAACGAAAAGGCCTAGTGCGGCCATCAATGCTAGTTTTTTCATTTATGTAATTGGTTGTTAAAATGGGTTACGAATGTATAACTCAAAAGACTTTTAAATGTTTAAACATCTATTCTTTTTTTCAGGATCCAATATTCTTAAAAACCCCTCCCTACAAATGCTTTCTGCGCAAACGAAGTGCTAAAACACTCACGATCAATGCGATACTACCCGCGAGTAGATATGGATACGAAAAATGAAGCCCATAGGCCACCCCACCGATGGCAGGACCCACCACACGAGCGAGCGAACCAACACTCTGATTTGTTCCCAAAATCTTACCTTGCATCCCTTCTGGCGCATAACTACTCAAGAGCGAGCTCACCGTTGGCGTCAACAACGCATTTCCTAAAGACAAGAAGGTCATACACACCAATTCCAATCCAAAGTGATCGGTCGGAACATAGGGCATCCCGTACAGCCCCAAGGCCACAAATAATGTCCCAAGCACCAACAAATTCCGATCGCCGAACCAAGTATTAAAATACCCAATCAATCCGCCCTGAATAATCACCGCCAACAATCCGATATAGGCAAATACATATCCAATATGCATCTCGCTCAATCCGAAGTGTTCCGCCCACAACAACGTGGCCGTAATCTGCATCATAGAGAAGCCCAACACATAGACGAAGTTGATGGTAAATAAGGCATTGACCTCAGGAATATGACGGAACCTCACTACATCCTTAAATGGGTTCGGGAAGAGATCGCCAGTGGTAGATTTCTCTACCAGGGATTCTTTCAAGTACAACCAAGCCATCAAGAAGTTTACCCCTCCCAAAATAGCCGCGAAATACCCTACCCCAGAAACGCCATAATATTCATTGATCACCCCACCGATGGACGGCCCGAAAATGAACCCTAAACCAAAGGCGGCACCAATGAAACCAAAGGCCTTCGTACGCTGGTCTTGTGGCACTACATCGCTGATATAAGCCTGCGCCACACTTAAATTCGCCGCACCAAAACCCTTCAGTAACCTGGTTACAAAAAGCAGCCAGAGCACCGTCGCATTGGCAAAAAGCACATAGGCCACCACCATGATTCCAATGCTAACCAACATGATAGGGCGACGCCCGTACTTATCGCTCAAACCACCCCAAAAGCTGGCAAAGATGAATTGCATGATGCTAAAGGAAGTCCCTAACAATCCTACCATCGCATCCGTGGCACCCAACGTCTTGGCATAAGTAGGTAAGATGGGAATGATCAACCCAAACCCCATGAGGTCAAGGAAGATGGTCAGGAATAATACTGCTAAGGCTTTATTTTTCATCCGAAGGGCTCGTCTTTAGGGACTCTACTTTCAGCCCTTTTGAGCTCAAGCGATACGAATGTAGTTCTTTTGCCAACCATACGGAATCAAACCACTCCAAAGCTTCCTCCTTAAACTGCTCAAAGTCCCGATACCGTGCGCTAAAATGGCCCAGCAGCAGATGCGTGGCTCCAGCTTCTTTCGCCACAATGGCCGCCTCTTTGGCCGTGCTGTGCATCGTTTCCTGAGCGCGTTTGGCCTTGTCCTCGCAGAAGGTACTTTCATGGTACAAAAGGTCTACGCCTTGAATATAGGTCGCCGTATCGGGCGTGTACATGGTGTCCGAGGCAAAGGCATAACGCAATGGGGCGGGCGGATCGAAGGTGAGTTCTTTATTCGGGACCAATTGGCCCTCCTCACTCGTCCAATCCTTACCGTCCTTGATCCAATGGTAATCGCATACCGGCACGCCATAGGCATCGGCCACGGGCTTATTGAGCTTTCGCGCCTGCTCTTTCTCCTCAAACAAAAATCCAGTCGTAGCGATGCGGTGCTTGAGCGGAAAGCTCGAAATGGTATAATCGTCCGTCTCCAACAACACCTGCGGAACCTTGTGTTGGGTCACCGCAAAATGTATAGGGTACGAAGTGAAGGTGCCTGAGGCGCGGAATTGAGCCAAGATCAAATCCTTCAACTTCGGCGGCCCATAGACCGTCAATGGCGTCGTGCGGCCCAACAAATGAAAGCTGCTCAACAATCCCACCAACCCAAAGAAATGATCGCCGTGGAGGTGTGAAATGAAAATGTGATTGATGCGTGAAAACTTGATTTTGCTGCGACGCAGTTGCTTCTGGGTGCCCTCGCCACAATCGATGAGGAAATAGTGCTCTCGCATCTTTAAGAGTTGCGAAGTCGTGTATTGGTTCGACGTAGGGGTGGCACTTGCCGCACCCATGACTACCAATTCCAGTGCCATTATTCCTTATTGAGTTTGCGCTTCTCCGCGAGCAAGTACAAGACGGCCATTCGTACGGCTACCCCGTTTTCTACCTGGTTCAAGATAATTGAGTGTTCGCTGTCGGCCACCTCAGAGGTGATCTCTACCCCACGGTTGATCGGCCCAGGGTGCATGATCGTGATCGGCTTATCCAATCCGTCCAAATGCTCCATGGTCAATCCGTATTGTGCGCGGTACTCCGCGATAGACGGGAAGTACTTGATATCTTGACGTTCGTGCTGAACTCGTAGCATGTTCGCTACATCACACCATTCGATCGCTTTCTGTAGGTCATATTCCACCTTCACTCCCAAGGTGTGCATGTATTTCGGTACCAAGGTAGAAGGACCACAAACCATGACCTCAGCGCCCATCTTCTGCAGCAACAACACATTCGAGAGTGCTACTCGGCTGTGGACAATGTCCCCAACGATGGCCACCTTCGTACCTTCCAGCGTACCCACCGCTTCACGGATGGAAAACGCGTCGAGCAAAGCTTGAGTAGGATGCTCATGGGCACCGTCTCCGGCATTCACGATGGAGGCATCCACATGTTGTGATAGGAATTCCCCAGCTCCTGGATTTGGGTGACGCATGACCACCATATCCACTTTCATGGCTAGGATATTGTTGACTGTATCGACCAAAGTTTCGCCTTTCTTCACTGAGGAAGAGGCGGCAGAAAAGTTCACCACATCAGCACTGAGACGCTTTTCGGCCAATTCAAAGGAAAGGCGCGTACGGGTAGAGTTTTCGAAAAATAGGTTGGCGATGGTAATATCTCTGAGTGTCGGAACCTTTTTAATGGGTCGGTTGATGACCTCTTTAAACTGGGCTGCGGTATCAAGAATGAGTTGGATATCCTCTTTGTTGAGGTGCTTGATGCCTAGCAGGTGGTTGACAGAGAGTTCGCTCATGATGGGTTCTCAGTTAATACGACAGCATCGCGGCCATCAACTTCCTCCCACAATACTTCGACGCGCTGGGAAGCAATGCTGTCCACTTGACGTCCTTTGTAATCCGGTTGGATGGGCAGGTCGCGAGAAAATCTACGATCTATTAGGGTGAGTAATTCCATTTTTGCCGGTCTTCCGTAGCTCAAAATCGCATCCATGGCGGCGCGAATACTACGTCCCGTGTACAGTACATCATCTACAAATATCACGCGTTGATCCTCGACCAAATGATCGATTTGCGTTCGGTTTGGCTGTAAATGCCCCGGGCGTCTGCGGAAATCATCTCTAAAGAAGGTGATGTCCAATTTTCCCGTGCGCACCTCAGCAACGCCGTAGGTTTCTTTTAAAAGTTTGACTAGTCTGTCCACTACTTGAACCCCGCGAGGTTGGAGCCCAATCAAAATAGAATTAGAGAAATCGCCGTGATTTTCAATGAGCTTGCAACACAATCGATTCAATGCGATGTTTAACTCTCTTGCATCAATGATTTCTCTCTTGCTCATGTCGCAAATTTACTATTTAATAGTGGGATACAATAGCTTTCAAGTCCAAGCCGGAAAAATTTCCACTGCTCATCAATGCCATAGCCTTGTTTGAACCATTGTTTTGAAGGGCCAATTCCAAGGCCTGTGCATCATCAAAAACCTGAACACCAGACCCAAAGGCCTCGCTCACGTCCTCCTTACTCAGTGGCGGCAACTTCTTATGAGCTACCGCTGCAGGACTGTAATACACCCAAGCTTCATCGGCACCGTCCATCACCCCTTGGTACTGAGGCAAAAACTCGGGATTCAAACTGCTAAACGTATGCAATTCCAACACCACACGCACCTGACCAAACTGCTCTTTCAACGCCTTCACAGATGCCCCCACTTTAGACGGAGCATGTGCAAAATCTCGGAACACCTTCGTCTGA
>Ga0255756_1001559_pt1 | contig 25896 bp, 10 predicted proteins | sample 011ome_20_FD_179956 | JGI IMG/M metagenome (GOLD analysis project Ga0255756, IMG submission 179956) | Coastal salt marsh microbial communities from the Groves Creek Marsh, Skidaway Island, Georgia - 011509CT metaG (version 2) | ecosystem: Environmental > Aquatic > Marine > Intertidal zone > Salt...
CTCCACCCCCACCGCCGCCCCCGCCACCACCGCCGCCACCACCGCCACCACCGCCTCCACCGCCGCCACCACCACCGCCGCCACCACCACCGCCGCCGCCGCCATCACCGCCGCCGCCATTGCACGAAATGGAAGTCGTTGACGCGGACAATAACGGCAACGTGACACGCCAAGAATTGGCGGCGTTTATCGCAGATATTTCAGGATCTCCCGAAAATGCGCACGTTATCATAACTGACGATGTGTGGGACTTGCTCGATGAAGACGGAGATGGTATCCTCGACAGCGACGAATTCCGACAAGTGGCCAAACGCCTGCACGATGAAGATTTGGTTGCTGAGCCCGTGATTGTGTACCCGCCGCGAGATGTTGAATACATGTATGACTTTGAACTACTTCAAACGTCAGATGATGTAAAAAACACGTTCACCAACATCGGGCACACAAAGAACAACGAAGAATCTTGCGAGCACATTGTGTTGATGCGTCAACGCTCGGCTGCGTTACCCGCAAACTCGTCGGCTTGGTTGAGTTTCTACGAGCGAGTGCAAAATCAAGCGCGTGAACTTAAATGTCGCGCACTTAACGCTACGAAAGTTAGTGTTGCGAATGGTCTTGCAGAGCGCGTTGCGACGTACGTCGCTCCAGTGTTATTGAATAAAGTTGGGACGAACACGCTTGCGCTGACTGCGTCGGCCAAGGCGCACCATTCGTCTAATGAGACGCAAAACGCGGATTTATTTCACCGCATGACGCGTGACAATCTACACGTACGTTTACAGGCAAAACAGCGTTTCCCCGACATTATACACAGATTCAATCAACCTCCAAAACCGCCGCCGGGTGCAGAAAAACCAGTCAAGCCAACAGAGTCGGAAGAGATTACAAAACTCTTCTCACGTGAAACCTTTTTGGATCGGGTCAAACTGGAAGTCAAGCACAAGCGCATCGAAGAGAAGGATTTCACCGATGACACTACGGTTGCTGTCAGAGGCGCAGTCTTGTTTCCCAAAATATGGGTGGAAGGATCCACGGATTGCGGTCTCTTCAGCGCCACCATCGAAGCCATCGCGGAAGACGGTGCAGTTGAAGAATATCTCACCGACGAGAGCGGTTGGTTCAAGTTTGCACTGGCTCGTGGAAAGACATTCACTATACGTGCAAAGTACAAAACGCACACCATTTGCTACGCTGGAGATACGATCGAGGGCGCTACGGAAGATGTTCACGATTGTGTTGGCCGCAAAGTGGACACGACTCTAACACGCGTGCAGGATGGTAATTTTGTCTTCTTTACTGACGTCACGCGTGGCGCTATTGATCTGGGAATGTACCAAGGAGAATGTGATGGTCGCTACAAGGGCGTCACTTTTAAAGTCACTCCAATCAACGGTTGTCACGCATCCGTGTTTGTCACGAGCGAGCAAATCGCTGGCTGGGGTGCGAACACAGGATTGTCTGACCCGAGCTCGAGAGTCTGGCCGTTCGCGGCGATGGATTACTCAATCATGCTCGACGAAGGCCCAAGCGTTGGAGGCATCAGTGATTTGATTGCCGACGAGCCTTGGAAGGATGGATGCGCCACTGAGGCTGGTAATGTGGTGAGCTTCTTCAGATCTCGTAACTCTCTCGAGCGATTGGCGCTCATGCGCGACGAGTACGAAATGGTTACAATTCGATACAAGTATCACGGGTACATTTGCATCGAGATTGTTGATATTCCAAAAATAGATGACCATGCTGATATATGCTACGACGAGGCTGATACGAAAGGCAAGTTGAACAGGCAGCACTTTCTTGGCGCTTCTGAGTATGAAGGTTTAAATGGTCTCAAGACGTCAGTTGATCTCAAGGTGAAGGTTTTTGAGCTCCACATAAATGTCGATCCGGCTTCAGGCGATAAAAAACTTGAGAGATGTTTCACATCGTTGCCTAACGAGAAGACGGAAACAGGGAGCACATCGCTGAGTTTCCGCCAAGATGTTACCGATGAACCTGATAACGAATGCCACCCGAATCGCGGTGGCACGCCTATGTGCGATTTCGACGCCACGATTGATCCGGTGTCACAGCTTGTCGTGTGGAATGAGAATCTTGATACAACCATAGAAGTGGTTGCCGGTTTGCCATATCTCGCGGGTAATCATCGACGATTTGTTGAGGTTACGGTTGAACGCTTTGATACATTTAAAATTGTCACTGCGTACGCAAAACGAGAACTCATTCCGCTTGGATCCAAGCCCCGCACCGCAGGTGGCTTGAGTGACGACACGTTTTGGGCCACTGTTCCGATCGAAGGTTTAGTATACACGGTCGTGCACGATCCACCGGGTGGAGATTCCTACGCAGAACTTGATATCGGATCTCGAGTTGGGCTTCAGTTGGACATCGCAGGTTCTCGTATGGCTTATTCTGTCGCAAAGGAGACATCCGTTGATAAGGACTCGCCACCAGTTGACATCAAAATCGGGCCCGGTTTCAATGCTGGTTATGTTGCGTTGGGGAAATTCGACAACGAAATCAATCTACTCCATCACGCGACCAAATTCCATACCGAAACGACTGGGCCAAAGACTGAAATGCGAAGCTCGAATGAAAACGGCTGGAGCTTAGAAACCACGACGGACAGAGTCATTCGATCTAGCGAAGATACTGCACTTCCGGGTAGAGCTGGGGATGTCATTCTTGGGGGTGGCATAGAACTCGTGTACAAGACTTCTGACGTCCTTGATATTGTCAAGGATGCGAGAACGCTCGATAAGCCGTGTCTGTACGTCTTTGCACAAATCACGTGGCTTCCGCGCAAGCCAACGTCGTACGTTTTCGGCGTGGCGTCAATTGAGACCCAGGTCATGCCGAACTTGAAGTACTTGCTGTCTGTTGTTAGAGAAGGTGGTGTTGCAGCAGACGATTCTGAGATGTATTACAAGTGCGCTGGCGAGGAGGCAACCAAGGATCGCAATGTGACGAAGTGCACAAAGTCAGAGATGGTGAGCGAATGGACCGCGTATTTGACGAAAAAGATTGAAACTTGGCGTCGTACGCTTGCGTGGTCTTCACCTCCCGTATATACTGTTGTGAAAAACGGTATGAAATCCAAAGATTACTCTCAACTTGAGCGTATTTCGAAACCGGTTTCTGATGCAGGCGTCATGCACGATGTTTACACACGTCAAAGAGCATACTTTGACAGTGAATTTCTGAAACCTATGGATGACATCATGCTACAGCTGTCCGAAACTTGGGATGCCTCATTCTTTATGGCTCCCGAGCTTCCTGGCGTTGGTAAACTTGGCCCCGCTCCGAGTTTTTCTAATCCTACCAAAGATCTCAAAGATCTTTACGAATCTAACTCCGATTCGTTACAAACATTCGCTCAGATAGACGGTGACGGTGAGCCTCCAGCGGCGAAGTCATGGGCATCTAAGACTTCGACGCGCCTAAAGAAGGGTGCGAAGAAATATCGAAAAACTGACGAAGGGAAAGCTGTCGAAAAGGCTGTAACGGGTAAGCTCACTAGTTTGTGGGATAAGATGAACGAAAAAAGCGAGGCAGATAAGAAGAAGGAAAAGGAAAAATCAGACAAAGCTATCGTTGATCTCATGAAGAAAAATCAGGAGACAACTGGGAAAACGAAAAAAGGCAAATCTTTGTTTAAGGAGGCCGCTGGTAAAGCATCAGGCAAACCAAAGAAAAATGACGTGTTCGCTCAGTCTGCAACAGCCGTGAAGCAGAAGAAAGCCAAAGAGCAAAATTTGAAATACGCGAAGACAACTGCGTTGAAGATTGCGCAAGCGGCGTACTTTTACTATGAACTTCAGCAAGCGAAGAAAAGTGACAAAGGTACGGGTTACAATTACATTTCATATCCGCGCAACTATTACAAGGCTGGCCTACCACACTTCGAAGAGAACTTCTTTGATGATGACTTTGAAGTCCTTCCGGATGCTGATCAAACAAAGGATCCCGATTTGCAGCGCGGCGTATACACATGGGGCATGTACGAAGATGCGACTGCGGATTTGTTATCAACTTTTGCAAGTTGCACAGACACGGATTGCGAAGAAGGTGAGCTCGAATCCTCCGAAAATGTACTGCTGCAATCTGGGAATACTTCTGTTTATGGTGAAGACTACTACTTGGTGAAAGGCACCGATGTTACAAATCGGCTTGTGGCATCTTTCACCGGCGCAAAGGCCAAGAGTGGCATGCGGGTTCGTGGAAATAAAGCGGGCGTACCACATGAAGACACTATTCTCCTCACGTTCAGTGGCGGGGGGCATGCACTGGAGTACAGCTTTTCGTCAGAGGAAAAGCTTTCTGATACGCACTATGGTATCAGCGTTTCTTTATCAGGTGAGACGATCAACAGTTTTTCCATGACAAATGAAGGTCTCATCGGGACGGCCGTTAACATCGGCTTGATGCTAGCGGGTGTCGACACTGAAGGTAAATCCACATTTGGCAAAGAAATGGCGTACGATCGTACATTTGCTTGGAATCAGCACGGTAGCATATCGACGTTTTATTCTCTTGGTGACCCTCATGTCGGTGACAAGTTTGTGGTTCAAGTTGCAGCGGATACGCGTTTCGGTACGCCAATTTTCATCACCAAGGGTGGTCGAAGCCAGTGTCCGGGCGAACTTCAAACCGTTTTCCGCGAAGGAGGATACACATTATCACTCGCCACGACGTTTAACAAGTACTTGAATCCCGGAGAGCGCGCGGTGCTTCACTTTTCGGTGAAGAACGCATCGCCGTACAAGGAAGTCAAGAAAATGGGTGTTCGACTTGTCGATGGTATTTCTCAATCGGTTCACGAAATCATCGCCGCAGCTTATGATGCCGTGGATGAAGATGGTGACATGACGGGAGCAAGTATATCTGCGGTGATTAACAAAACCGCGGCGCTCACGATTGCGCAAGATTCAAGCGTCGTGAAGAAGATCCAGGATGACGCCGGCACCGCCGCAGCGCGCAAGTCTGATGCGAGCACTGTTCTTGCGGTTGCCGTTCAAGCTTCGCGATCTGCGCCAAAGATGGGTTCCGAACTTGATGACGTTCAATTTTCGATCAATGGCAAGTCTATTGCGGCGCTTGGCGAAGTGGTGCCGCTGAAATTTATTGATGGCGATTTGCTCAACGTTCAGAAGCAGGAGCTCGAGACCACGTTCACCTTGGCTGTCAAGCCTCTGAATGATGAGACGCGACGTCTGGATTACATTGCGTTGCGGCTTGTCAGCTTGTGCGAGAATGACCTCATTAATCTCAACCGTGATCCGCTCAGCCACACGATAAAATTACGTGAAATGAGTTGGAGTCAACGGTGCCCAAAAGTCGCATTTGACGGCACCACTATGGCGGATTATGTCTCCTCTGGCGTGTCGCCGAAATCTGCAGATCCTCTCAAACTGGTTGTGATAAATCCCGAACGAACGATATTATGGCCTGCTGGACCGAAGGACAACGTCGTTCCGGCGATGAACCAAAATCTCAAGTTGGTGCGCGTTCAATACCGACCAGTGGGCGTCGGCGAGTGGATCACCGCCAAATCTGAGGATTCCGAAGAGAAGGACAAAAAGAAGAACCTCTTGTGCGGCGACTCGCGCACGGAAGGATGCAAATTCAATTGGGATGTGAATAACCAATTTGAAAAACTCCTCAGCGGATTCAAGGATGGCATGTATGAGCTCCGAGTGAAGAACTTTTGCTTTGGCGGGGACTCGCTCGCCGACTCGTCAGTGCACGAATATATTTCGGACCAAAGGCTCACTTTGGCTGTGGACACTTTCAAACCGCTCGCGCAAACGCTCATGCGAGCTGATCGATCTTACACTTGGTCGTTTTCAGAACCGATCGATTGCTCCAAGCAAAAGGTTACGGTGACGCGTCTCTCGCAAATGACATGCGACGCCAAAGGCAACGCCTCTGTGGACAATGATTACACTCCAACTGCGCTTACTCCGGAGGAAATGCTCGACTTCTCCATCAAGTGCTACAGTGTAAGCTATTCCATCGGAGGCGCAGGTTTCTGGTCGATTCAGGTGCCAAAAGTTTCCGCATCCAGCTCGCTGACTGCCCAACAAGCGTGCGAAGCGCGATGCTCAAAATCTGGGCCGTACCGCATCGCGGTGGAAGGCGTCACCGATCCCGCAGGAAACGAAGTGGATGACTTTGTCATCACCCATGATGAATCGTGTGCTGGCAAGAGTAAAACGACGTCGGTTGCATCGCTTGGAGCGACGAAGAAAAGGACGCAAACGCCATTGGCGGCGCTCTCTTCGAGCGTCTCGGCGCTCCGCACCGAAATCATGGCGCCGCGCGCTTCACATGAACACTCTTCGAACCATGCGCTCGGCGCAGCATTCGCCCTAGGCATGGTTCTCACACTCGGTGTCGTTTTTATGAACAATAAACACCGCCGACGAGCCAAAGAAAACGAAGCGCCTCTGCTCAAGTCGAGCTCCGTCGCCAACTACGGCGCCGCCGTCTGAGCCGCCTCGCGTTTCAAATTTTAACCTCCGCGCGACGCAAATTTTCAATAACACTTTTACTCCGCCGCGTGCGCGCGCGCGATGCCTGCGTTTTCGCACGCACTCGCATGTTTTAACTTTTACTTTTAATAATAACGATATGTTTCATGTCATCCAAGCCGGCTACCGGTACCGGTGTAATCAAACACGCGTACTGCTCAAATTTAAAACTGAAACTGTGTCCCAGCGTCGCGGCGTCGAACGACTGCACTCGCGCGCGCGCCTCCATCTCCCGCGATGGCGCTGCGAGACGAGAGCGACGACGACGACGACGACGAAAGCGATGGTGCGTTTGATGACGCGCTGACGTCGCCGGTGATGGCGACGGTGAACGGGAGCCGGAAGGATGGGACGATGAAGATGAAGAAGTCTAAAAACGCGCGCGCGCGCCCATCGACGACATCGACGACGACGACGACGACGACGACGGTGTCGGGTGTGGGCGGGCTTGATCTAGACGTGGATGATGGGTTTAATTTCTCCGAGGCGTTGAAGAAGAGAAAGGTTGACGTAAAGTCTCCTCGGCAAGGCGCGAGCGGAGGCGCGAGAAAACGTGGAGGCGTGAGCGCCGCGGCGGCGAGCGGACGACGCGATTCCAACCACGAGAAGGAGAATAAGGAGAATAAGAAAGGGTCCATCGCGTGGTTATTAGAAGAACAGGCACACGATGCTCAGGCGGCGAAGCTGGCGCAGGTGGTTATGGAAAGACGCAAGGCGGATGATGCGATTCTGCGAGCGCAACGAGAACGCGAAAACGAAGAGATGAAACGTGAAATCGCGCGCGAAGAAGAGGAAGCGATGCGAGCGATTGAGCGAGAACATAATAGCGAGGAAATAGGCGAGACGATTGTGGTGTGTGAGTCCAAGTGTACGCTGACTGCGGATGCTTTTGTGAACGCGAGGTCGCCAGAGGTGCTCGAGACGCAAGTGACATTTGACGCTGTTGACGATTTTACGGATTTTACAGAGCGAACCGGTAAAGAGCCCGGTTCATGTCACTTTGGGTATGATCAATTTAACGAGGATGTGAAAGTCGTCATGTTGTTAGAGGGCTTTATGCCGCTGATGTGGTTAAAACGACGCGCCAATGGTGAGCGGAATGTCGTGCTCAAGAGTGATTTGACGTGGCTATGGAGTATGGTTCGGAATTTCGCGAGCAGAGACGTGGGATGCGCCGCTCGCGACGCCATTCTCGTTGCCCTTGGATTTGACGCAAAACTCGGCTCGTTGTACGACGGTGAATTATCTCGATTCGACTACACACGAAAGAAATTTCGTGAGCGTTATGACGCACCCGCTTGGTCACCGTCGGCGACCGAGGCGTGCGAGGCACTCGAGTCTCTCGGCGCTCAAATCACATCAGATCAAGCAACGCAATCATCAAAGCCTGTGGGAACGAATCTAAAGACGTTTCGACTTCGACCGGATTTTTTCATCATGTTACAAGTGATCACTGCGTATTGCGACAACGCATTCGTGCGCGCCGCAGAGTTTGATCGATCTGCCGACGCGTGCGCAAAACTTTTGCAACTCTACGCCTCAATCGTCATAGATCCTCGAACGCGAGCATTGGATGTCGTCGTGGAACAGGCCGCAGCGTCGCTTTTGGCGTGCATTTCCGACGCGCAATGGTCTGCTTTCAAAGCAAACGCCGTGAAGAGATTGACGGAACTCACGGGCGAAGACGAGTACGCCATCAAACTACGCATCACGCAGTGGTTGCCTTGCACTACGCATCGAGAAAGGGACATGAGAGATGCGTTGGCGGCGGCGGCAATCGTATCGCTTCAGCACAAAATCCCGCGCGCGGATGGAAAAAAGACTGAGCCAGTTAAACTCACGGCAAAGCTCGCAAGTGACATCTCTCGCGACGACGCGCAGTCCATTCTCAATCGTCGCCGCGACGCCGCGGAACAAATAGCTGACGCACGATTAGATTCAAAACTCGAAGCGCCAGACGTGTGGCGATTGGTGTATGTTATGGATCTCGTGGACATTGTCTTAAACGGAGGTATCGTCATTGAGGGTGAAGATCTCTTCCCTGAAGGCGGATTGGAGCGCTTTATGCAATTTCTGTCAACAAAACTCCCGCGGACATTTAGGCCATCGCTCAGTGCGCTAAAAACCAAGCTTTGGGCGGTGAAAACGCGCTATGAGCGCATAGGTGACGTTACGCGTGCCGCTATTCAAGCAGCAAAAGATGCAGTGTACCATGTATAGCAAATTTAATATGACACGATGACACAAGGTGAAACGCGCGCTTCCACCGACGTCTAGACTTCATTCATAGATGCTCGCTCGTCGTGCAGCACCGACAGTCAAGTTCAACCACCGCACACGGCACAACGGACGCCGTCGGGTATCGCTCAGAAGTGCGCGCGCGATGTCATCGGATGCCTTGAACGCCTTAGAACTCGACGAAGAAAAGTTTGTGTCTTTGCTAGGCTCGCTCATCGGCGAGAGCCAGCACTTGCAAAACACGGGCGTCGGCACCGCATTCGTTCCAAAAGAGGATCTGGCGATTCGTCATGTATTAGAGGTATTGAAACCCTACCGTGTGGAGAATGGAGGCGTGCTGGAAGTCGAGCACATCACCTACACTGAGGGACGCGGAAACTTGATCGTCAAGTATCCAGGCTCTGGCGGCGCAAACGAACAGCTCACATTTGCCGGTTCTCACTTGGATGTCGTTCCGGCGAATCCGGAAGCGTGGACCGTAGACCCGTTCAAGCTAACGATTGATGGCGATAAGCTTTATGGGAGAGGAACGACAGATTGCTTGGGACACGTCGCGCTTTTGACGACGTTGTTCGCGCAGCTCGGGGAGTTGAAACCAGACTTGAAGACGTCGTTGACGTGCGTTTTCATCGCGAGTGAAGAAGCAAATGGCCCAGGCGTTGGTGTTGATGGATTAGTAGCCAACGGCAAGTTGGATCATTGCAAAAGTGGGCCAGTAGTATGGGTTGACTGCGCCGATTCGCAGCCGTGCATCGGTACGGCGGGCGCGATTACTTGGACATTAAAGGCCAAAGGGCACAGATTTCATTCAGGATTACCGCACAAGGGCATAAACGCGATTGAGATGGGTATGGCTGCGATAGAGCGCATCCAAGGCAAGTTTTATGAAACTTTTCCGGCGTGTCAGCAAGAAAGAGAATACAAGTTTATTACGTCGTCGACGATGAAACCGACACAAATTTCTTGCGCCCCAGGTGGATTAAACCAAATCCCCCCCGAAGCGACGATCAGTGGTGATATTCGTTTGACTCCTTTTTACCCCGTGGACGACGTCAAGGCTTGCATTGAGGCGGAGATAAAAGCCATCAACGATGACATTGAATCCTTGCCGACAAAGGGTGACTTTTCCAAATTCGTCATCCCCGACGGCAACGGTGGCCTTCGCAAGGGCTCGTTAGAGCTCACCTGGGGTGAGCATTTGCTCACAGGTATCGCGTGCGACCTCAATTCACCAGCATTAAAGACGCTGTGCGATGTCATTCAAGATGTCAAGGGCGTGGCCGAACCATACTCGCTCACCGGTTCGCTTCCGCTTGTCGCCGAAATGCAATCAAACGGCTTTGACATCCAGCTCATCGGATTTGGTTTAATGAGCACGTACCACGCCGATGATGAATACTGTAGTCTAGCAGATATGCGCGATGCCGCGCGCATTCTCGCACGTACCATTGCCAAATTCGGTTGAATACTAAAATTACAAATCGTCTAAACCTCTATCACTGGTCGGCAATATCCGCCAGTGAGTAACAGCGCCGGACGCTTTGGAAGTATCTCTGGTTTTTCGGGCGTCACCGTCGTCGTCACTTGCTCGGTGCCATCATTCTCTTCCAAGTTGATGTCGACATCGAGTTTCATCGCGCGATGCTGAAGCCGGAACATGCCAGTGCCAATGGGCATGGGAATGCCCATGATGATGCATTCAGAGACGCCGTCGATGTAATCCGTACGACCGTGCAGCGCCGCATCGAATAAGTGATCAGTCGTCTTTTCAAATGAAGCGAGCATCAATACGGAATCTTTCATTTTCGCCATACCGAAACGCGTAATACCGAGCACCTCGCCCTTGTACGTCATGACGTCTGCGAGTAACATGGAGTGACGATTATCAATGGACATGCCGTGCGCTTGCATGGTATCATCAATCTCCTTGATGATGGATGCGCGCGCAGCCTCAATACCGAGCGTGCGCTCAGCCTCCATAACGTGGTTTGTCGTCGTTTCAGTACCCTTGACACCTTCTATACCCATCACGTGCTGCAAGTTGACGCCTTCAACAATCAAGTTGAACGTACCGTCGCCCTTGTCGTTAATTACAGCGCGTCCAACCGACGGGATGCCTTGCACGATGACAGCCGGAACGGCGTTACGCAAATGTTGCAACGTGAATAATGTTTTTTTGTCATTCGAAGCTTCTTCTGGAGGAAGCACATGGAGCACATTCTCACCAGCGATGAGAACGTTCTGATGCTTGAGCTTGAGCTTTGGCGCGGCGAGCACCGCCATGCGAGCGCTGTGAATGGTCACATCGAGCTGCAGTTGGTTGATAGCCTCTAAATCAAGCACAAGCTCGAGATATAGATCGTTCGGGCGCACGACAACACTGATTTCTGAGCAAATTTCACCTAGTGTCGTCTTCTCGACCCGACCTTTGACGACGCGCGCAGCTTTGACGTCCTTGTCGCTCATCAACGCCGCTGTGATGATTGGCGTACTAATATTCTTTGAAGCGTTTATAATCTCTTTGATGCGGGGAACGCCAAGAGTAATGTTCATCGACGCTACACCGGCAAAGTGGAACGTCTTCAAGGTCATCTGCGTACCCGGTTCACCAATAGACTGCGCGCCGATTGCACCGACTGCTGTCCCTGGCTCAACGCGCTTTGTGATGTACTTCTGCATGCACGTCGATAAGAACGCCTCGAGCTGTCGTTCGGTGAGGCTCGATCCTTCGGACGGAGAAACAACTTCGCTTGTGATGAATTCACACATCTGGTCATAGAATAATCGCGAGATACTTTCGCCATACACCAATTCGTGTTCCTCCGCATCCTGGCCACTAGCGCTGACGTGCATGATGCGGTGCTCCTCCTGCACTTTCTTGAGCGCAGCATCACACGATGCGCGCGTTGCGTCTCGTTCGCCGCGCTCTCGTCGGTATAAACCCTTTACGTTCATCAAACATCGTTTGAACTCGATCGGCTGAGCGTCATTTCCTTCCATCAATGTTGGCTCCATGCCGTCATCGCCATATTGCAACTGCACGATGCCACCCATTGAATTTCGCACCGTACCGTCATACAGCAACGATAAATCCTCAAGGGCCTTCATAAGGCGACGCGACATGTACCCAGTTTCTGCAGTCTTCACTGCTGTGTCAACTAAGCCCTCTCGTCCCGCCATAGTATGGAAGAAAAACTCTGTCGGTCGCATTCCGGAAAAGAACGAGTTTGCGACGAATCCCTTCGCCGCTGGAGTCTTTTCACCGCGCTTGAAGTGTGGAAGCGAACGTTCGGCAAAACCATCCGGAGGCCGCGAGCCACTCACGGCTTGCTGTCCGACGCATGCAATCATTTGAGAAATATTAATGGTACTCCCCTTACTTCCGCACAACGCCATGATGAGAGGCGCGTTGTGCTTTGGCAGCGCTTGCAAGCACGCGTTACCAGCAGCCTCACGCACTGACGACAGAACGCCTAACACTTCAGCTTCGAGCGTCTCTTCAGCGTCGCAGCCAGCTTGCAAAGTTAGCGTACCCTTTTCGTATGATGCGATCCGCTCATCGCACGTTGCATAACCCGCCTCTATGCGCCGACCCTTCTCGGCGGATAATTCGGCGCCAGGCGTGACATCATCGATGCCTATACTGAAACCTCGAGTACCCAACCATCTCGCACTAAGCTTGGCAAGCCTATTCATTGTCTCAGCTGCAGACTTCGAACCGTATTCCATGTTTAAGACATAAAACAGCCCGGCTTTGTTCCCGCTTCCAAGCGTAGCCTTGCCAAGGCGTCCAGACATAATCTCACTATTCTGGATGCAAACATAGCCATCATCAGGACACATCGACTTATCCTTCTTGTTGTACAGTTTTTCTGCCACCTCAAGATTGACAAAAATTTGATCTTGCGCTCGCGGCCGAATGAGAACGCTGAATACTTGTTTACCCGTCCACAATTCGATCGGCTTGATGATAGCCGGAGTGGGGAGGTCGACTGACATTAAGGCGTCACCCATATAAGAAACGAGTAAACCAAATTGCGATCTGTCGAAGAAGCAGTCTTTAGATGTTAACAAGAATGCAGCAGTTAAAAAGTCTTGCGTCGCCGCGATGAGGATTTCACCATTTTTTGGCGTGCACAAGTTGGAATGCACACCCATGAGTTCCATCGCCTCTGCTCTCGCCTCTTCTGTTTGCGGACAATGGATATTCATCTCATCACCGTCGAAATCGGCGTTGTATGGTGTACATACGCACTCGTTGAATCGAAGTGTTCGGCAAGGCATCACACGTGCTTTATGCGCCATGATGGACATCTTGTGTAAACTCGGCTGACGATTGAACAGTAGAATATCACCATCGTGCAAATGTCTTTCAACGATGTCACCGTACTTTAATTCACTCGCAATCTTGCGACGATCGCCATATTTCAAGTATTGCATACCACCAGTTGCAAATTTCACGAAATTCGCGCCCGGGTGCTTGGCCATGCCATTGCGGACGCGTTCGCGTAGCATCACGATGTTGTGTCTATTCACGACTTCCGGGTACGTCATTGTCCTCGCTATGTGTATTGGTATGCCAACTTCGTCGATACGAAGGTTCGGATCAGGAGAAATCACTGTTCGCGCGCTAAAATCAACTCGCTTACCACTCAAGTTACCACGGAAACGGCCTTGTTTCCCTTTCAAGCGTTGCACAAACCCACGCAAGGGCTTCCCCGGTCCTTGATATTGGAGTGACAACCCTGGAAGCTCGCTATTGATGTACATCGCGCATTGAATTTGTAAAAAGTCCCAATTTTCCATCAAATTATTGATTGTCAATCCTTTTTCCAGTCCTTGTCGTAACACGTTGTTCACCTCGATGATTTGAATCAGCTTCATCGTAATGTCGTCTTCATTCGAGCCCGAGACGCCATCCATTTCCACAGATGGTCGAATACAGCACGGCGGCACTGGAAGATGCGTCAACAACAAGTGCTCTGGACGATCTGCAATGTCAAGCAACTCGCAATCTTGATCGGTAATGCGCTGTAAAATACCAAGAACGCGAATCGGGTTCAAGTCGTCCTGCACCTTGGGCAAACTCGCTCGCAACTGTTCATTATACTTCAGCGCCGTCTCAAACTCCTTCATGAACTCCTCAAGTAATTTTGGGTTTTTGCTATACTTTTCATGCACAATTTTCAACGTTTGCCCCGCACGCTTAGTCACACCGTTGTAATCTTCACAGTGGGGGCACGTGCGGCAGCGCTTGCACTTTTCAGTCAACTTTTTATACAACGCTCGTCTTTGTGTTATCTCCATTCTTGGATTACGATAGCGTTTCAAAAACACTTCGCGGTCGGCATCACTCAACAAAATCCTCGAACAACTCTTACACACGCATTGCAACACTGAAATGATATTTTTAAAGTATCCAATGTGAAACACCGGCAGCTCGAGCTTAATATACCCAAAGTGCCCCGCGCAGTCAACCATATTTCCTCGACACGTCGCGCACTCGCCTCCGCGCTTATCCGTCGTACCCATTCGCGGATCTAATATCCCATTCACCATCGGTGTACGTTGCGGCATCTGATACAAATTCCGTTCAAATACATGAAAAGTTCCCGCGCGCGCGATCTCGCTCGAGGACATCAGCGAAAACCGTACGCTCCGAATCTTCCGCGGCGTCGTGCTCGGCGCGAACGGCGTCTTGGTAAACTCAACGGTGTCATGCGCGGTGATCTTGACGTCATCTCCAGCGCGCATTGACGGCATGGTGACGCGTCCGCGGCGGCGCGCGCGATGGCGTCCGCGGCGGCGGTTTCACCGGCGGCGGCGGTTGTCGGCGCTCGTCGCGACGAACGCACGACGACGACGAGGAGGTGCGGCAACGACGAGCTGCGTCGACGCGCGGCGGTGGTTCCGTTCGTGCTTTCTTCGCGCGCGCGCTTCACGCGAAATCCACGCGCGACGTGCGCGACAGTGCGGCGTTGAACCCGCAGAGGTGGTTGTGCTGGTGCAGACGCTCGCGAAAAACCTCTGTCGAAGGCGCGCGAACGCGGCGAATACAAATAGCGGTAGCGGCTATCGAATGGGTATGATTTACAGATGCGTCTAACTAACATGGGTAAGATGGAGGGGAAGCGGAGGTCGTCGCCACGAAGAGGCGGACTCGCGATGGTGGTGAAAGTTTTCTAAGCGACGCCGCACGCTTGATGATAGGCGTTGGCATCGCGCATTTGTTGCACCGGGGATACGTGATCCGAGCCTGCGCTTGTTCTGGATTGCACGGCGAGCATTGGCGTAAGAATGACTTGCTGTGGGAACCGTTGGAAGATGTTGAAATCGATGACTCGGTTTGTTGACGCCTTGGATAATACGGGCTCGAGGAAGAGCGAAAAGGAGTCGCGGCTCAAAATGTACGCGTGCGAGCCTCGTAAATCGCATTGCGCTCGATTTACCATGCAAGAGGATCGATCAACATCATCGGGAGCATGGCGGCAGCCACATCCGTGCGGACACGTGTCGCTGCCGTTTTCAAATTCCCACGCGCGATAGCCCAATCGCAGAATAGTGAATTTGTCCGCACCCGTCTCGCTCGAGCTCTTCATGAGGTGAGAAACCTTCTTGAGCGCGCGCTGAGTGTCATAATTGGGAAACTCTCGCATATCTGGATCGACGAATGTGGCGTCGAATTCAACGACTGCCGCGTACGCAACGCGCTGCTGCTCTGCGTGAGCGATGGCTGCACCGTGTGAAAGCGTAGCTCGACGAAAGTGTGAGACACTTCCAGAAATCCCCAAGCACGCGTCGATGGAAACGCCGTTCAGCACCTTCGCCTTGTCTGCCCACATTTTTGGCACGCACAACGATTCACAACTTTTTCCTGCGCAGATTAAATATATGACATCCGCCTCCGCAATCATAGCTTTCCCAAGCGTACCAGAACCAAACGTTGAGTCATCCGCGCACGTTGCAAATTTCTTCTCAAACGCCTTTTCCGCGCACTTGGCAGAAACATGCGTGCCATACGTCAAGTCTGTTTCACCCGCGGACAAAAACAAGGACAACGCATCGCGACGAGATTCTTTGTATTGTGCCAAGCCAAAATTAATCATTTGTCGACTGAGACACCCTTGGTTTTCAAATAAGCATTCTTCCGCGGCGTGAGCCTTCTTTGTTTCATCGAGGTAACGCAACGCGTGTCTAGCGAAAAGCCTGTCGCATTCCTTTTCGCTTCCAACGGCACACGGTTTCGCCGTAACGCCCCCAGTGCTCCCAAGGGAAGCCGCGGCTCTGTAACTATCGGTGATCTCGACGCGTGGGAGAACCCATGCGCGAATGCCCTCTCGCCACTCAATGAAATTACCAACTTGTCGATGCTCGTTCCACATTCGCAGTATTCGCGCGTTCGCACCGAGATAAAGCTTGTAATCTAATGCATTAAGCTCAGCAAATGTGGTTTTGAATTCCTCACTGCTGAGGTAGTCTTGAATCTCCTTTGGAAACACCCGCGCGCCATCCTGAGCGCCGAGTTTGGCAAATCCATACCTATCGAGCGCCCCGTAGCCAATCTTTGGTGGCGTAACGAGCTGACGTACACCAACTATTCTATAGAGCATTTGTTTCAAAAGTATTTGCCCTTCTGATTCATACTTTGGCGTAGAGATCAAATCATACACGTCGAGCACCTTGACGATTTCTGCGCTCGACACGCCGTCGCTCGCGCCATCCGCCGTCGACCGGACGTCTTCACTCTTCATCGCCTTGTTTACAAGATCCGGCGGTGCTAAGGTTCTAAATTGAATATTGTCCACGTGTGCATCTGCGCCATACTTTCCAAACATGAAATCTTTAAAGTTTTCCAGCGTCGGCACCCATCCGCGCTGGGTCACGCCGTATTGCAAGTACGACTCAATCGCGCGAATCAAAGGATCTTGTATTCCAGCTATCAAGAACACCGACGGTGATTTGTCCAAGTTCTTCCCATCGTTCGCCTTCAACGTGCGAAACGAGTCTAAAAGACTAGCGTACGATGGTACATCGCTAGCTAGTACGAAATTCGGACCTTTGGGGTTGTCTCGTAGCAAATCAAATGTCTCCTGCGCACTCTCCGTCGCCCCGCGTAACCCGTGCGCGAAACCGAGTTGCCGCACCAACGTTGACCAATCCTCAGACGCGTGCTCGGCACCCACGTACACTAAACTAGGACACGCATTGAACATTTGCGCCTCACGCTTTGCCGGAGACGACTTCAAATCTCCATCATCCACGAGTTTAAGCTTTTCATTCGTTTCGCGAGGATCAACCGGCGCGCGCTCGTACCAGTCATCGCTCTCACGATCGCGCATCGTACGCGCCATAAACCACCCTCGTGCATTCATTGCCACATTTGCACCGCGTGAGTCGCTAGAGATCATCTTTAAGACCTCCGCCGCGCCGTCCGCAGCGCCGCGCGTCTCCGTCCCTACGAACGTGCGTAAATCCTTGCGCATCCTCTTCATGACATCATCCGCCACCTTCACCGCCTCTGCAGACGCTATATTCAAACTCGCCTCCATCGCATCATCGTGTAACGCGTTAGCATCATCTAATCTCGCCCCACGAGACGCCAACGACACGACCGCGCTCGTCGGCGCCTCCGACGTCGACGTCCTCGTCTCGCCGCTCGCCTCCGCCCCCATCCCGAGCGCCGCGCCCACGCGCGCGCGCGCACCGCCAACCCCACCGCTCGCCGCGCACACCGCACACATCACGCACATCGCCGCGATGCACGCCACGATCGCGCGCGCGCCGACGACGCCGACGACGCCGCGGCGGCTTTGGCACCGCGCGCCAGCATCAGCGAGCGCCACTTCCGCGCGCCAACGCGCGTCGTCTCGGTCACCGAACGCCGCCGCCGACGACGACGACGGCGACGGCGGCGGCGCGCGCCAAGGCAGGAGCGCGATCGACTCCGCCCCTCGCGCGGGCGCCATGGACGACGACGACGACGACGACGACGATGTGGCGTCGCGGCCATGGTGTTGGACCGATGTCGCCTGTTCCGGGTGTGTTGTTTTGTTGTGCACATAGGCACAAGTCAAGTTAAGTATTGGTTTTCACCAAGTGGCGATCGGGAGATTATTCTATAGCGACAATTCTGGGAGAAAGTATGGGATCACGAAGGATCTATCGATTGGCGTTTTTTTTGGGTGAATGAAACGTCGAGAGATTTAAATTGCATGACAACAACAACACACAGCGGTGATGGATTATATAAATGAAAGCGCACCGTCATCGTCGTCGTTGTTATGTACATCGTCGTCGTCGTCGTCGTTTCGCGTTAGCCTAATGGAGATGTTTGAAGCGCGCGCGGGCGAGGACGCCGTGTCGTGCACCCGCGCGCGTAATCAAAAATCTCGCCCACTACAAGGCGCGCGCGCGCAGCCGCCGCGCACACCATCTTCAAACTCGCATCGTTAAAAGAATTCTCACTTTTCCGTCGCCGCGCCGCATGCAGCCTATCTAATACGAGATTTCATCGAGCGCGTAGTTGTTCGTGGACACGCCCGCGTAGTTGACCTTTTCGAAACGAACGACAACCGGGTAGCGCACGCCAGACTGGTCGACCGAGATCACCTTGCCGTAATCGTTGAACCAGTACGACTCCGGGCGAAGAATCTTCACCTTGGAGCCACGCGGCGGCCCAATCGGCGCCGGCTTGGCCGCTTCAGCGGGCTTGGCAGCCTACGTAGAGTACAAGACAATCAATCATCATTCGTCAGTCCATCGTGGAGCAAATCCACGGGGGTCGATGTCCCCTGGTCACGATTGGTCGTTACCCCCCAAGATTCGATCGAACCCGCGGGGCGCGCGATCGGGCGCACGTACCTCGCCTTCGGCGCGCACGACGACGGCGTTGCGACGCACGGTCTTCGTGGATCTGTGCGCGGAAAACCGTGCGTGATGGTCAGTGCGTGCGTTCGCGAATCGGCGCGACGCGCGATGCGATGCGCGCGCGAGGACGATAGATGGGACGCGCACGATCCGTGCATCATGATGCCGATGGCGAGCGTCATGGGTGGCGCTGGCGACGCCGGGAAGCGTCTCGTGACTCGCGTTCCGCGCAGTTTTCGCGGCGCGATATATGGGAATGTAAATATACGTACCGCACGTTCGCCGTGGCGCGCACTTGGGTGGTCGTAGAGAGCGTGAACGCGGACATCATGGCGTCGTCGTCGAATAATGGCGCAGCGCGAGTGCGGTCGCGAGATGGGATTTGGGCGAGTGGATTCGGACATGTGGCGTCCATTGGAGGTATGTACATAGACATTTTGGCCAGCTCTATACGCGACGGGTGTGTGTTTTATGTGTTGGTGGTTATTTTTAGACGTATGATAGAGGTCTTGGGAGTGTAAGTACGTCATGTGGGACCTCCGCGTGGACAGAGGCACACGACGCGCGCGGCGCCGGTGGACGACACTTCGCGCCGCGTGCGGCTGCGTCGCGTCGCGCGCGATGTCGCCGTCGGCGTTTCCGAGCCTCGCGGATGCGTCCGCGTACGCGCCGACGACGTTCGCGTGGACGCGCGAGGCGACGCGCGCGAATGGTGGGATAACCACCGACCGCTGGTTGGATGTGTTTGCCAAGTCCACGGTGGAGTTTGTCAATCGCGCGCGCGAGAGCGAGGAAGCGAGCGGTGGGGATGGGTCGCGCGCGCGTGCGTTCGGTGATGCGTTCGCGCGCGTGGTGGAGGCGTGTCGAGGGTTGACGTGCGAGGGTGACGAGGACGCGCTCGAGCGAACGACGCGCGAGGCGGCGCGGAGCGAGGCGTCGACGTCGTACGGCGATGACGCGCCTTGGACTGGGCTTAATTGTTTGGAGATGTGTAGAGTGCGAGATGGACTATTGCGTTCGCATGGGTTTTATGATTGCTTTGCGCGTGTGAAGCGGGAGGAGAACCGAGCGGCGTTGAAGACGTTGCCGAGCGTCCTGGCGGACGTGGACGCCAAAGGTGACGACGCCGAGCGGTTGATGAACGTCGTTCGCGGATGCTTCGCGGGAAATATTTTTGATTTGGGCGCCGCCGAGTCCGCAGCGTTATTCGGTAACGGTGGGGGCGATTTTGCGTCGACGAAGGATACGCTCAAAAAGCGACCGTGGTGCGTGGACGATTTCGACGCGCTTAAAACACGCTGGTTGGACGGTAAGCCGCACGCAAAGGCAATCATGTTTGTCGATAATAGCGGTGCTGATGTTATATTGGGCATGATTCCGTTCGCACGTGAGTTATTACGGCGCGGTACGCAAGTCGTGCTCGCCGCGAACTCCGTGCCGTCGATCAACGACATCACCGCCGAGGAGCTCGTCGAGCACATTCTCCCGGCGCTCGTCGATTTGGGCGATACCATCCTGTCGCCCGCAATCGCCGATGGTCGATTGCGCGTCGTTGCCAGCGGTAGCGATATGCCTGTGATCGATTTACGATATTTATCAGAAGAAATCGTCAACGAAGCCAAGGATGCGGATTTCGTCATCCTCGAAGGCATGGGTCGCGGCATCGAAACCAACTTGTTCGCTAAATTTTCCATCGATGCGATGAAGATTGCGATGATCAAGCATAAAGAGGTCGCGACGTTACTCGATGGCGAACTGTATGATTGCGTGGTAAAATTCGATCCCGCGCCTCGGCGTTGATTTCGCTAAATTTATTTCTTTTAGATTGAGGTGTTTTTACCGCTTGAATCACAAGTTTAGTTTAGTAGAGTGTTAAACAGTGCGCGCTCTGGTCGATGCTTTCAATTATTCCTTCCCTTACTCGTCACCCGCGAAGAATTCTTTGGCGCGTTGGAAGATGCCCTTCTTCGGCTGATCCAAATCGATTAAGAAGTCTTGCTTACCGCAGATGCGACGCGCGGCGTTTTCATAAGCGATACCAGCCAGCGTAAGCTTCTTCTTCAACACCAACGGTTCGCCTCTGTTTGTACTCACGATGACTTCAGTGTCTTCGGGGATGGCGCCTAATAAAGGCACACCTAACATCTCCTGCACATCCTTAACGCTCATCATGTCATTCTTCTTGATCATATCCGCGCGCACGCGGTTCACCAAGAGCTGCACGTTGTAAATGCCATTCGCCTCCAATAAACCAGCGACACGATCGGCATCGCGAATGGCGGTAATCTCCGGCGTCGTCACAATCACCGCTTTGTCTGCAACAGAAATGGCGTTGATAAATCCTACGTCAATCCCTGCCGGACAATCGATGATGATGTACTGAAACTCCATCTCCTTTAACACCTTGATCAACGTCTGCATGTTGTTCTTCGTCACGTTGTACCGCGCACGGTTCTTCGAGATCGGCAATAGCGCTAGCGTCCGCCATCTCTTATCACGAATCAACGCCTGTTCCATCCGGCACTCGCCCTCCAACACCTCCATCGCCGTGTACATCACCCGGTTTTCAAGCCCGAGCAACAAATCCAAGTTACGCAAGCCGATATCCGCGTCGATCAGCGCCACTCGATACCCCAAGCGCGCCATGGACATACCCAAATTCGCGCTCGACGTGGTCTTCCCAACACCACCCTTACCAGACGTCACAACGATGACTTGACACTCGCCATCGTACTCTGGTGCGGCGCCATCCGCGCGCGCGCCGCTCGCTCGTCTCGGCGTCGTCATCTTGCGCCTGGCGCTCAACCCTCGTCTCAACCCCGGCGTCGTCGCCGAAGTCGACGTCAAACGTAACGCATGCGTGGTATTCATCGCCCCACTGCGTTTCAGGCGTCGATACTCGTATATACACCGCTGTGTGGCGTTGGAAATCGAAGAACGCGCGTGCACCGATCGATGTTCAAAAATCTAGTTTGAATTCAACCAAACACGTCGACACGAATCGACGACGCTCTTGAACTCGTATTCGTGCGCGTAGGCGACGACGACGTTGGGTGGCGGTGAACGACGGCGAGTTGCGCGCGGCTCGTCGACGGCCACGGTCGAGATGTGCGGGGCGCGACACGACGGGCGACGACGAGAGGGGCGCGATCAACAACGGTGTTTACATTGGTGGCGTGATTTTTACATGCATTTTACGACGCCTACGCTCGCGACGGATGGTTTAGTCCCAATGCAAGCCGGGTGGATGGTGGAATTTGCACGTTTCACCGAATTTACACCGACCGGTTTTCATGTAGAATTCGCACGTCTCGCGTCCAGGACGGTTGGGGAATATTTGAGGCGCCACGAGGGGTTGGTCGCGGAGCGCGTCTGGCGCGGCGGAGACCGCCGGCGGAGGCGCAAACGCCGCGAGCGGGCCATCGACGGTGGTGAAGTATTTCACGAGCGTCGCTTCGTTTGCCGAAGGCGTTCGGGTGATGAAAAATGCTCGGACGTGTAGCAATAGGGAAGGGAATCTCGTGGACACGTAGTTCCAGAATCCATCGGGGTAGGAGCCGAGTTTGCGTTGGAGCCGCGGCGGGAGCTCGCGATAGTGGTTCGCCTTGTTGCGGATGACGCGAAGTAAGTCGCGCAGCGAGGAGCCATCGTATTCGCGATAGCGTCCCAGATTTTCCAGTAATTCTTTATCCAGCTTTACCGTCCAATCCGCGCATGCGATAGCCTTGGTTGCGCACGATTCAAACTCACGCAACATCGTTCTGTCGCTCATGCGGTCCTCGAGTTCGACGCGGTCAGAGGCGTCGATTAAGAATTGAATCTTCTTTTCGGCGTCCCACCACATGGGGTGCGCTAATATTTCTTTTGTTGACGGTCTCTTCGATGGATCATCATCGATGCACGCGCGAATCAGCGCTTGAGCTTCTGGAAATTGATCCAACGCCGACAAATCAAACTTTCGCGCCACCACGTTTGAGTCTCGCTGCATGCGCGCGCCAAAGGGGTGCTCGCCGCCGGTGAGCGTGTAGTACATCAAACATCCCAAACTAAATATATCAACCGACCGTGATTGGCGACCTTGCGTCAATCGCTCGGGTGCTTGCCATCCTGATGTGCCGGCGGCGTTTTGTGTGTGAGGACCGCCGGCGATGTGCGTCTCAAACGACGTACCTTCAGAGATGTTCAAGCGCTTGGCCAACCCCATGTCGGCGATTTTTCCTCGGCTATTCGCCGTGATTAAAACATTCTGTGGTTTTAAATCTCGATGAACAATGCCTTGCTCGTGCAAAGCGTTCAAACCAGAAACAACGTCGTGTAGAATACGAATAGCTTGCGGTGTGGGGTGCTTTGTTCGCGCGTCGACGCACGTAAACTCGAGCAGCTCAACGTTGGCTTTGGCGTCTTCATCATCCGTGGGAGGGTCGACAATTCTCGCGAGAGATGACACACACAACTCTAAAGCCATGTAAACGAAATCTGCATCTTCCTCCAGCGCGAAACAACGCAAAATATTTGGATGCTCGTCCGATGCGATGAGCGCTTCGAGTTCTTTGCGAGCAAGCTCGTGAAACTGCGCCAGTAAGCGCTTCACCGCAACTCGTCGCCCATCCATGACGCCTTCAAACACAATTGTGCCGCATGATCCGTAACCAAGCACCGTAGGCTTGATCACGAGCCTACCCACGCGTGTTTCTTCGCGTTTTCTATCTTCTACAACGCTCTGCACTTTTGCGATGAGCTCCGCCTCAGCCGCCTTAGCCTCAGCTTGCTTGGCTCGCTTCTTCGCTCGCTTCTTCGCCGCAGCGGAGAGTTGTTCGCTCGTTTGCTCGTTCGTTTGCTCGCTGCTATCATCATTCGACGGGGGGACTTCCGCGCTCCTATTTCGTCCAAAGACAAAAACAACTACAAAACCGGCGACGGCGCTCATGACCACACCGACGATGTCGTCTCGCCGTCGCGTCTTTCCTCCGAGCTGCGCCGCTGTCCGCTCGAGCGTCTCCTTTACTAAGTCCTCAGGAATACAAGACCAGTCGTCTTCGTCCGCTCCGATATCGATGCGCACGAAATCTTCTCTATCGCCAACAGGTACGAGAGCGCCATTTGGCGCCGCGCCGTCTTCCAAGCCCGCGCCTACGCTATCCGTATAAGGCAACGCAAACAATCCGCCGGCGTGAGCACCAATGATGATACGGTCGCCATCATTTTGTACTTGCGCCGCATGTTCAATCACCACGTTACCTTTCGCATCGCTCACACCGAGAGGTAAAGATGAGAGCTTTGCCGACCATTTCACCTTGCCAGTCTTCGCGTCCGTCGCGCGCAACGTATTTCCTGGTCCAATAGCAAATGAAGCCCCACCCGTGGACTCCGCGCGCGCGCGTTCCGCCCCAATTTGTAAACGTCCACTATCGTCATCTCGCGTCATCGTACGTAACTCACCGTGCGTAACATTCCATCGTTCTTCGCCACTCTTGGCGTCTACGCTACGCACGACGTACTCGGTGCGACCGACGTAAATCAAATCTCCCGCGTCCACATCGTCATCATCCAACACACTCGTCGTCGTTCCATCCACGTCAATATTCCTCACCACCTCTCCAGTGCGTGGATGCAACCCATAGACCATCGATGCGCGTTTACCGACAACTAACGCGCCGTCCCGCGTCGCGCTCGGAGACGCATCCACCAACTCGCGCGTCGTCACCGGTAACCGCCGCACGACATGCTTTGCCGAACCATCGCGTGCGTCGATCGAATGCGCATACAACGCGCCATCAATACCAGGAAAAACCCTCCTCGCACCGCCTCCACGACGTGTACCGCCTATAGGCGACGCAATCATCGACGCGCCCGACGACGACGACGCGTCTTCATCGAATGCATCTTCATCGATTTCACCCTCTGCCGACGACGCATCCCAGCTCCCACCCGTGAGCACGCCACCGCTATCAAACGTCCACTTTTCTTCACCACTTTCGACGTCTATCGCGCGCACGGAACCATCCATGGCGACGACGACGACGACATTCGATGACGATGACGGTGCGCCGTGTCGATGCTGACGATGATGCACCACGCCCCGTGTCGTCGCCGCCGCGAGCGCCACCGCCGCGAACGCGAGCGCGAGGCACAGCGCGAACGCGAATGCGCCCGACGCTCGCGCGCGCGTCGCCGCACGACCGTGCCCGACGCGTCGGTGGCGTCGCATGGGCCACCGCGTTGTGACGCGCGCGACGCCTTCGTGCCGAGTCTGCACTGTGTGCTCATAATATACGTCGCATTCGCCCATGTGTTGCATATTTATATGTACGACGTGCCGAGCCATCCATCGGACGGCAGTGCGCGACGCCGCGCGCGACGACCGCCGACCGCTGACCGCCGACCGCCGAGGTGCGCATCGCGCGTCGTTTGTCGTCGTCGTCGTCGTCGTCTATCCGCGCGCGACCGGGCACAGAGGGGCGATGTCGACGCCGTTCCGCAAGGCGGCGTACAAGCTCAAGAAGATCGCCGCCAATGCCGTGCCTTCGTCGTCGTGGAACATCTATCGCGGCGATCGCGTGGTGGTGAACGCGGGGAAGGATCGAGGGGAGAGTGGTATCGTCGCGCGCGTGGATCGCGAGAAGTCGATGGTGTACGTGAATGGGTTGAATGTGGTGAAGAAGCACGTGCGCGGGCGAGGGAACGAGCCGGGTCGAGTGGTGAGCGTGGAGAGCGGGTTGCATTATTCCAAGGTTTCGTTGGCGGATCCCGTGAGTGGAGCGGCGGTGCGCGTGGGGAGGATGTTTCTGGATGATGGCACGAAGGTTCGCGTCAGTCGAGGACGATTGGCGAGTGGGAGTGTGATTCCCATGCCGCAAGAGGCGAAGACGCGACGAAGCGTTCGGGCGACTGGGACGGGGCCAGCGGATACGCCGGCGAAGGTTTTGAAGCAGGAGACGCGCGTGAGTGGCGGAGGAGATTTATTCCAAGGTCTCATTCGCGGTCCGAGCGCGTTTGATGATTTGCGGCGTGAGGAGTGATGAACGCGAGGGGGTAGGTCATAGAGACGCGCGCGCGATCGATGGATCGAAAACGCGCGCAAAGTAGTCAAAAGTAATATGAACATGATGTAGTATGGACACATTCGAAGCGCCTCGTCGCGTACGCGTGGATTGATTTGCCTCGCGATCGCACCGTCGACGTCGACGCGGTGAAGTGGCACGCACGCGGACCGACGATGTCTCGATCGGTCCACCGCGCGCGCGAGGTGCTCGGTTTT
>Ga0255756_1001563_pt1 | contig 25864 bp, 23 predicted proteins | sample 011ome_20_FD_179956 | JGI IMG/M metagenome (GOLD analysis project Ga0255756, IMG submission 179956) | Coastal salt marsh microbial communities from the Groves Creek Marsh, Skidaway Island, Georgia - 011509CT metaG (version 2) | ecosystem: Environmental > Aquatic > Marine > Intertidal zone > Salt...
TATTTGATGAAATTATTGCAAAGAAACTATCTGAGCCATTATCTAAAAAATATAGAACTGAGCTAAAACGACTTTCTACCCTTATTAGACCTGATGTTTTAAAATATGGGTTAATAAGCTGTTCAACAATTGATGATATCCTTTTGCGATATACAAATAACACCTCTTTTAATACACAAAGGAGGCAGCTCAATACGCTTTTATTGTTCTTGCAGGAAAACTCTTTCCCTGTAAAGAAAAGTTGTTTAAAAGCAAGGAAACAGGTTGAGGTTTTACATAAGCCTATAGCTGATATCAATATACTCTTAGAAGCGTTGAAGGGGTACAATTATAATCTCTATCTATGCTGTTTATTGGCTTATGGATGTTTACTTAGACCACATCGTGAGATTCGATTACTTACTTGGAGAGATTTTAGTGAAGACTTATGTTTTATTTATCTATCAGGAAAAAGGGTAAAAAATAAACGAAACCGTATTGTACCTGTGCCGAGCTATGTGCGTAAAGAATTAAAAGGGGGCGATCTTCATTTAAACATCTTCACAAATGAGAAACATCCATTTAATGAGAGTTACTTCTCAAATGTATGGAGGCGATTTAAGCGAAAAAACCCTGTTGAGGAAGGTACTACTCTTTATTCATTCAGACATACAGCTGCAATCGAAATATACACCAGAACTGGTTCACTTATCAAACTACAAAAGGCTATGGGACACTCAAGTTTAAATGTTAGTTTAACTTACTTGAGAGGGTTGGAAGTGGCTGAACTTACAGAAGAGGATATGCCTATGGTTTAGTTCGTGTAAGGAATCCTTCGAGTCACCTTTCTCATTAAAATATTAATCATATCCTGAGCATCTGACCCAAGTGAACCCCTTACTTTTTTCAGATAATTCACGACTAATTCGTCGTCTGCAACATTATAGAAATCGATATTACATACTGCTGTTTGAGTTACGCCAAAAGCACCAAAAAGCGCTCCCATTGCAATACTCGCGGCATTGGACATAGGCTTAGAAGTTTCGAAAGTCCCCATTACAACACAATCAGCCCCTAATATTTTCCCCAATTCACTTGGCAAATAGCTGTCTAAAGAATGAATATCAATTCCATTTTTTATCAACATCGCATTTGCTCTAGCTGGAGGAATTACTTTCCCGTTAAATGTACCCCTTTTTTGCCTAGTTAAAAACCAAGAATGCATACCTTTTTGGATGTCCAAAGACTCATTATTTTGCATCTCAACAATTTGCTCTTGCGTAAAATCTTTTAATTGTTTGGGTCGCAGTTTTACCTGTACATTCAACGGCAGAATTGCAATGGTTTTGGTATTTGCGGCATAAGCATCTGCATTTGGGTGCAAAAATAGTTTTGTTTGGGAAAAACAGCCAAATGACACTAACAAGACAAAAAATAAGATTATTTTTTTCATAATTAAATTATTTTTAAACCTACTATAGTGTGGGTTTTGATTAAATCTGAATAAAAGTTAGTAAAAATATTCTGCCAATTAGAAAAAATTAGTGGAAACAAGTAGATACACTATTCTGTTTTGTCTATGATTTCTGTATGAAATAAAGGCTATGGGGCATTCAAGTTAAAATGTTAGTTTAACTTACTTAAGAGGTTTAGAAGTGGCTGAACTTACAGAAGAGGATATGCCTATGGTTAAGTTCAATCCAATCGATAATCTCCATAAAACGCACAGCCATCACAATCCTCAATGGAAGAGACTGCACAGAGTTCTGTAGTTATGCTAGTAATACAATAATCAACATAATGACAAATTCTTTCATCAGGATTGTCTGAACTCACAAACAAAAAGACATAATAGCAATAAACATCCCCTAACTCATCTTCAACGCCGTCTGTGAAATAACCTTCATCAATAGGCTGTCCGTGCTGTGAAACTAAATAGTCATAGTCTTCACCGCTAAAATTGATTGCGATTTGACGGGCGGTTGAAGCCGCCATAATCCCCTCTGGGCCATTACAGCCAAATGGGTTATCTCCCCCATCATCATCTCCTCCACAAGAGATAATGGTTATTGCTAAAAAAAGGTAAAGTAGTTTTTTCATTTCCTAAAGTGTATTATGATTAATCTTGATATGTTATTAAAATTGCTCTATGAGTGCCTGTAATACTTAATGATTCTCCACTACTGATATCTTCAAAATTTGCCGTAAAATTCCCCTCTATTACCCATTCGGTATCATTATTATCATTATCTAATTGACTGATTCTTGTGATTGTATGAGAGCCATTGGTAAGGTTGAAATAATTGTTTCCAGAAGTATCTGAATACAATAGGGAGAGGGTTAAATTACAATCATTGTCTAAAAAATTTCCTGTTATAGGATAACTTCCTGTTGTTGTTTCGTTAAAATCAACTGTATTATAAAAATGTAGAATGTCTGCTGAATATCTATGTGACGCAGTGTTTATCTCTGGAAACGGTTTTATGAATGATGATGTGCCATTACAATCTTGCGAATTGCTCCCATATCCATAACCTACGACTGATTCTCGATATGTTTGTCCATTAACAACAATTTCCAAATAAGTTTCATAATTATTGTCATTTCCATCATCATCTCCTCCACAGGAGATAATGGTAATTGCTAAAAAGAGGTAGAGTAGTTTTTTCATTTATTTGGTTTTTAATCTTGATATGTAGCCAATACCGCTCTGTAAGAACCTGTCAGGCTAATACTTTCTCCAGAATTACTATCTTCAAATGTTCCACTAAAGTTGCCTTCAACCGCCCAAAGAGTTTCATTATTATCTGAACTAATCTGATTTATTCTTGTGATATTGTGAGTGCCGTTTGAAAAATTGTCATAACCGCTGCCATTTAGGGGTTCTGCGCGCAAGGCTAAAGTGAAATTACAATCATTGTCGAGATATTCTCCTTTTACTGGATAAGACCCTGTTGATAATCCCTGAAAATCGGAAGTCAAATAATAATGTGACAGGTCTCCAGAGTACCAATGCGAGGCAGTATCCACTTCTGGTAAAATTTCTTCGAAAGCAAGATTCCCATTACAGTCTTCAGTATTATAACCGCTGCCATAAGCTATTGATGTCTCTTCATAGGTCTGACCATCTACAGTTACCCTGAAATACGATTCAGTGCTATTTGAGCCTCCATTATCATCGTCACTACAGGCAACGATTGTGAATATTAAAAAGAGATAGAGTAGTTTTCTCATAATCTTGAAGTATTTGTTTAATAAAAATAAAGTTAAACAAAAACAATAAAAAGTTCTCAAATATTACTGGAAACAAGTAGATACACTATTCTGTTTTGTCTATGATTTCTGTATGAAATAAAGGCTATGGGGCATTCAAGTTAAAATGTTAGTTTAACTTACTTAAGAGGTTTAGAAGTGGCTGAACTTACAGAGGAGGATATGCCTATGGTTTAAATTAAAATTATTAAATTTAGGTATGGATAAAGAAGATATGAGATCAATTAGAAAATACTTCATAAGCCTAAATACCACTCAAAGGATAATTTTATTGTTTGTCATTTTTAATTTCCTGTTGTATGCATTCAGTCGAGGAACATTTTATGCCTCATCATACCAGAAAATTATGACTTTTGGTGAATATTATTATAGGGACATAACAATAATCCTGATAATCGTTTCCGTGTTAGCCTTTTTCCTTTTCTCTGATAAAAATAAGGCTGAAAAATAGGGGGTTAAGAGAAAAAAGCCGAAAATAAAGCCAAAGTTTTACACTGAAAAGCCTTGTCAGTAAAGGGATTGCGGATATTGAGTGACAAACATCCCGATTGTAGTTATATCAAAAACCAAATTGCACATTAGCGAGTGCAAATTCATAAAAAAGTGCACCGAGTATAAAGGATATGAACAAAACATAAATCTCTGGATAATCCAAATTTTTTAACAAAGACTCTTCTCTTTTACCACCTAATTTGTGATAAAGCATTTCATTTATAAACCACAGTCAAACCACATCTTATTTTCGATACTCTTAATTTTATGAAATAAAAAAAGGAGTGATAACTCACTCCCTTTCTTTTATGTATATCAAAAAAGAGGTTACTCTGCACAAATATTTAAATTCATTTCACCATTATTAATCTTATCTAATTCTAATAATGTATTAACCAAATAAGAACTACCATTTTCATCCATATTTGTTTTTACCACCATAGACTCATAGTTTCTTTTATTAGTATATTTTATTGCTTTAAGTCTATTATTCTTAAATAGATCTTCCTTACCTTTTAAATTGAAATAATTTTTCCCTTCACAATCAAAATCTTTCCAATTAACTAATTGAGTCTTCTCTCCATTCTCAAAAATAATATCCAATGTACTTCCTTCATCTACACAAGCACTACTCAATCCTAAAACTCTAACATAAAAAGTAGAAGGTATTATTTTCCCTTTTTTTTCATCTAAAAACAACATACACACCATTTATTAAATTTGAAATATCTATACTTTGTGTCTTATTGTCATAAAAGTCGGTAACAGAGCATAAAAAAAGGGCTACCCAATGGTAACCCTTCTTGATCCTAAAGTGATCGCGCTAGGATTCGAACCTAGGACCGTCTGCTTAGAAGGCAGATGCTCTATCCAGCTGAGCTACGCGACCCCTTGAAGACATCATTACATATGCCTATCAAATTGTGGCAGCAAAAGTAACTAAAATTATGGAAAGTTAAAGGCTAAGATTTATCTCAAAAATTAGTGTTTTTTTCATCCACTGTAGTGCAAAATATATTTTTAGCTTCAAGTTTAATCTCAATAAAACACTAATTGATTTTCCTTTAAAAATTTCTGTCTCAACAATTAATATATAATTCCGGCGTTCGTAAAACGCTAACACTCAATTTTCTATATGATTTAAAAATTACTTGAAATTATCAAAACTCCCACTACAGTATGGGGAATAAAAAAAGCCCCATGCATTTAAGAACTAAATTCTTAAATCCACAGAGCTTGATTTTAAGTCGGGGTGGCAGGATTCGAACCTGCGACCTCCTGCTCCCAAAGCAGGCGCGATAACCGGGCTACGCTACACCCCGTAAAATTATGCTGTAATTTTACAGTTTTATTGCGGAGAGACAGGGATTCGAACCCTGGCAACGGTTTCCCGTTGACAGATTAGCAATCTGCTCCATTACCACTCTGGCACCTCTCCTGTCTATGTCAAATGAACTTGCATTTTTTCAATGCGGATGCAAATGTATTTTTTTAAACCCAATAACCCAAAATTTTAAGGGCGTTTTTTCACAATAATTACGCGATTTACTCAGGATAGGCCACGCGCAGATGATACATGTTCGTGAGCTTCTTCTTAAGCACCTTTTTGATCTGCCCGATTTCCTTAAACGTAATGTTAGCATTGTCAAATTGACCCTGCTCCATATGCATGTCCACGATCGACTCCACAAATTCATTGATCTTGGCCGAAGTGGGTTCTTTTAGGCTCTTGCTGGCCGCTTCCACACTGTCCGCCATCATGAGTATGGCCGTTTCCTTAGAAAAAGGCTTTGGCCCCGGGTATCTAAAATCTTGTTCCTGGGCACTGCCCTGCTCTTTCATTTCCTTTTTGTAAAAGAAATACACCAGATTGGTCCCGTGATGGGTGCGGATAAAGTCGATAATACGCTCAGGGAGCTTGTATTTACGTGCCAATTCAATGCCTTTGATCACGTGTCCAATAATAATTTTGGCGCTTTCCTTGGGCTCTAAATCGTTTAGGGTATTTATGGAGTTGATCTGATTCTCGGTAAAGTTCGTGGGGTTATTCATTTTTCCGATATCATGATACAGCGCCCCTACGCGCACCAGCATACTGTCCGCCCCGATTTCTTGAGCAGCCGCCTCGGCGAGATTAGCCACATTAAGCGAGTGGTGAAAAGTCCCCGGCGCCTTATTAGAGAGTTCCTTCAGCAGCGGAGTGTTCGTATTGCTTAGCTCCAGCAGCGAGACCTCAGAGACCAGTCCAAAGATCCGCTCGTAGGCGTAAATCAGAGGAAAGGCAAACAGGGTAATGAGCCCACAAATCAAAAAGTAGGCAAAATTCTCCAGGGCTATGCGCTCTAGACTGCCATCCTGTACAATAAAAAAGGCCAAATACCCCAAAATATAAATCCCGGTAATCTGACCCACTGAGATAAAGAGATTGGCCCGCTTTGAGAGTTCAGAGACCGTAAGTATGGTCACGATCCCCGCGATAATCTGCAAAAAGATAAACTCAAAACTATTGGGCACCACAAACCCCAAAAGCAGCAGCGTCAGGACATGAGCAAACAAGCCCAAACGCGCATCAAAAAAACTTTTCAGCACTATGGGCAGCACACAAAGCGGAATCAGATAAACATAGGCTGCATCGAGCTTAATCACCAGAGTGGTCACAAAGATCATCAGCAGCATATTGATAAAAATAAAGCTCACCTTAGTGTTGTGCTCATAGATCTCTGGGCGGTATTTGCGCAAAAACAAAAGCAACATCACAAACACCAGCGATACCAGCATGGTATACCCAAAAACCAACCAATTATAATTACTCTTGCTCCAGACCTGGCTTTGGAACTGATCGCGCAGCGAATTGAGCTTTTCGTATTTTTCCCCCTCTACGACTTCGCCTTTAGCGACAATACGCGCGCCCTTCTCCACCACCCCGATATTGGGGTTGATGTCCGCCAAAAGCTCCTGCACAGAAGCCTCAGTCAGCGATGTGTTAAAGGTCAGGTTGGGTTTGACCACCGTAGCGATAATTTGGATAAAAATATTTTCAAGCTCCGGTATGGCCTGAGTCTCAGGCTGGGATAATTCTTCCAGTTCATCGCGCTGCACCACCCGAGAAAACACGGTTTGACGCACCTGGTTATTGACCCTTAAGTTAACTACCTGCTCCGGCAAATAATCGTCACCACTGCCCCCGAGCACACCGTTTTTATAAATTTTATTAACCAGATTCAGCCCGATTTGTTTGACCTTATTTTTTGGCGTGGTCCAAGCGCTGTCTTGATAACTCAGGTCCAGCAGCACACTAAATTCCTGCAAGGCCGTAAGTGGGATATCCGGGTCTAAATCAAAAAACGGCACCGCATTGCGCTTAATCGACTCGCGCTCCTCATCTAAGGCTTTATTGTCTTTTTTTATGGTGAAATTAAACGGCGCATAAAGGTTTTCATATTGCCATGGTTTGCCTTTTTGAAACTGATACTTAAACTGTCCTCCTTTGGGCAACATATAGATCACCAGGACTATAGAACCGACGAGCAGCAGCAGCTTATAGGCATTGGATTGATTGCGCGAGAGCAAAGACAAAAATTGATCCATCGAAACAGGCTTAAAAAGTAAAGGTAACAATTCAGTATAACTTATCACAAGCCTTAACAATAGGGCCAAAAAGAATTCATTTATAATGCTTAATTTAGCCTCAATCTTAACCGAATTTCATGAGTAAAAATATTGTCATCGTCTCGCGTGCACGCACCCCAATCGGGAGCTTTTTAGGCGGACTTTCATCACTTTCTGCCCCGGAGCTTGGGGCTATCGCCATCAAAGGTGCTTTAGAAAAAATCAATCTTGATCCGGCTTTGGTCTCCGAAGTCCTGATGGGGCAAGTGGTCCAAGCCGGTGCCGGTCAAGCCCCTGCGCGTCAAGCGGCTATGGGCGCCGGAATTACAGACAGCGTACCCTGTACTACGGTAAATAAAGTCTGTGCCTCTGGGCTTAAAGCCGTGATGCAAGGCGCTCAAGCCATTGCCATGGGCGATGCCGAAATCGTCGTGGCCGGCGGTATGGAAAGTATGAGTAATATTCCACATTATGTGGCTATGAGACAAGGACAAAAATTTGGTCCTGCGACCCTAGTCGATGGCCTGCAAAAAGATGGCCTGGTCGATGTTTATGCTCAAGAAGCCATGGGTGTTTTTGCCGAAAAATGTGCTACAGAGTATGGGTGCTCGCGCGAAGATCAAGACGCTTTTGCTGTCACTTCTTATGAGCGCTCTGCCAAAGCCTGGGCCGAAGGTAAATTTGACGACGAAGTCGTACCTGTTTCCGTCCCACAAAGACGCGGTGAACCCATCGTTATTCGTGAAGACGAAGAATTTAAAAATGTGCGCATGGATAAGATTCCGAGCTTGCGCCCGGCCTTTGTCAAAGACGGTACGGTTACAGCGGCAAACGCCTCAACCATTAATGATGGCGCAGGTGCTGTGGTGCTCATGAGCGAAGAAAAAGCCAAAGAACTCGGCCTAAAACCACTGGCACGCATAGTCAGTCAAGCCGATGCGGCCCAAGCGCCTGAGTGGTTTACCACCGCGCCAGCCAAAGCCCTGCCTAAGGCCTTAGCCAAAGCAGGCTTAAGCCTTTCAGAAATTGATTATTTTGAACTCAACGAAGCCTTTTCGGTGGTCGGACTGGCCAATATGAAGATCATGGGATTATCTCCAAATCAAGTAAACGTTAATGGTGGAGCCGTTTCTCTAGGGCATCCCCTTGGATGCAGTGGAGTGCGTATTCTCATTACACTAATGGGTGTCTTGTATCAAAACAGCAGGCGCTATGGCGCCGTGGGTATTTGTAATGGCGGTGGCGGCGCTTCTGCTATGATCATCGAGCGCGTATAATTTACCCCAAAAAGGATCGCGATAAAACCATGGATTACGGAATTTGTCATTTGAGCATCGTGCCAATGCGGGCCAATCCCGAAGACACCAGCGAACTCGTGTCTCAATTGCTCTATGGCGAAATCTTTAAAATCATAGATCAGCGCAAAAAGTGGATCAAAATTCGATGCGCGGCAGACGATTATAGCGGTTGGATTGATCGCAAACAATACAAAGCCCTGAGTGCAGAAGATTATACTCATGCTTTGGGGCGCACACCCGCCTATAGCGGAGACCTGGTCGACTACGCCAGCACGGCAAATGGGATACTCAAACCACTGGTAGTGGGAAGTAGCGTGCATAATTGCGATTTACTGGGCGATACTTTTGAGGGCCAAAAACGCCTACACTCAGACGGTGATGCTGATCTAGTCATTGAACAAGCCCTACTTTATTTGGGCACCCCTTATTTATGGGGTGGAAAAACTCCTTTTGGGATCGATTGCAGCGGACTCACCCAGATGGTGTATCGCTTGAGCGGAACCTCCATTCCGCGGGACGCAAAAGACCAAGCCCTCCTGGGGGAAACCTTGAGTTTTATCGAAGAAAGTACTCCTGGCGATTTGGCGTTTTTTGACAACGCCGAGGGTAAAATCACCCATGTCGGGCTGATCATGAAAGACAACTACATCCTGCATGCCCACGGAGAAGTGCGCATCGATCGCCTGGATCAAACCGGGATTTTTAACACCGACAGAAACATCCATACCCACAAACTGCGGGTCATCAAGAAAATTCTTTAGTGCGGGAACCGCGTTCCCGACAAGCATAAAAAAAAGGCCGCTCATGGCGGCCTTTTATCTTTAATTTTTAGTCAAGCGAAATACGCAGAAACCAGCTTATTTTCCCTCGAGTTCAGTAACTTTAGCTTTAGCGGCTTTGTACTCTGGGGTCATGCCGAGCTGACTGTACAAGTTCATCAGGGTACGCAATACTTCAACGTTGTCTGGAACAGTCTGAGAGGCCCCCTCTAGATAAGGCAAAGCCTCGCGGTACATTTCCTTACGCACTTCTTTGAGTTCATCGTAACGTCTGTTATCTGCCGCCGAAGTACCCAAGTTATTCATTTCCTCTACAAGATTTTTCTCTCCCTGAAGGATAAGAGAAGCCATATTGATTTGTGCATAAGAATAATTCGGATCTAATTCAAGCGCTCGAGCGTAATACGTCTTTGCGCGATCAGTTTCTCCGACTTGCATAGAGCTTACCCCTAAATTATAGAACAGCTCAGGATTGTTTGGGTCGGTTTGCACCACTTGCTCCATCACCTCACGGTATTTAACCATATCTCGCATTTTGTAGGCCAAATCCGCCTCTGAGCGCATAAGGTTCACATCATTAGGGTTTGCCGCACGGGCACGAGCCATAAGCGCTACGGCTTTATCATCTTGCCCTTGGTTGATATAAATCAAGGTCACTTTTTGCAACAAATCAGACTCAACAGACTCGGTTTTAACATCACGAGGTTGCTCGTAAAGACCAAACTTAATGCCTTCTTCGCGTTGTTCGCGCGACTCAAACATGACTTCTTCTCCATTTGCTTTACTGACCGCATAAAACTCTTCACGCACCCCAGTATACCCCATTTCTAAGAGTTGATTGTACTTTTCTAAAGCCTTGTCAAACATTCCACCATTGACCAAGTTTCCTGCTGCATAGTACAAAAACGAAGTGTCCGTAGGGCTCAAAGTATATCCCTGGGTTAGTAATTCAGCCGCACGGCCATAATTCTGTCCATTTTGGGCCTCAATGGCTTTGTTCACAAAAACCCCGCGCAGTGTCCCGACAATTTTATCCACACGCTGCTCACTGTCCTTGTCTAAACCACGAGATTTAGCCTGACTTAAAGCCTCCACAGCATTGGTTAAATTATTGTCCGCTACATTCTCCCCGTTGCCTAAAAGTGCTTCGGTCTTGATCAAGTAGAATTGAACCACTTGTTCCTTATCCATTTCGGCAAATTTGGCTTCAGCTTGATTCAATTCAGCAAGCGCCTCAGAATAGCTTAATTTTTCTAGGGCCTTTTCTGCCTTTTTTAATTCCTTTTTCTGTCCAAAGACGATGGTCGATGCCATGAGCGCACAAACCACTACAAAATGTTTTTTCATTTTAATATTTATTAATCAATTACTCTTTATTCTTCCGTTTGATCAGGAGTGCTCTCTGAGGCGCCCTCTTGTGCCAAATTTTCTGAGTTCTCAGCATCCGCAGCATCAATTTGGTCTTCATCATGCATGACCTTAGCCACTGCCGCGATTGAATCCTCTTCACGCACTTTAATTAAGCGCACCCCTTGCGTGGCACGACCCATAACACGTAAATCTTCGACCGCCATTCTAATGGCCACACCAGACTTATTGATGATCATAAGGTCATCGTTATCGGTCACGTTTTTAATGGCGACAAGTTCTCCTGTTTTTTCAGAAATATTAATGGTTTTCACCCCTTTACCGCCTCGATTCGTGATACGATAATCTTCGATACTTGAGCGTTTTCCATATCCGTTTTCCGAAACCACAAGAATATCAGACTCTTGGTCATCTACAGTAATCATGCCAATCACCTCATCTTTTGGTCCACCCAAGGTGATCCCACGCACCCCAGAAGCCCCACGGCCCATTGGGCGGGTTTTCTCTTCTTCAAAACGAATGGCCTTACCAGAACGCACCGCAATCATCACTTGGCTGTCGCCAGTGGTGAGTTTAGCCTCTAGCAATTCATCGCCCTCTTTTATCGTAATGGCGTTAATTCCATTGGTTCTTGGTCTAGAATACTGTTCTAAAGAGGTTTTCTTGACCTGACCTTGTTTGGTCGCCATAATGACATAATGCTTATTGATGTATTCTTCATCTTTAAGATCCTGGGTACAAATAAAGGCTTTGACCTTATCGTCTTGTTCGATATTGATCAAATTCTGAATCGCACGGCCTTTGCTGGTACGGCTGCCTTCAGGAATTTCAAAGACGCGCATCCAAAAACACTTTCCTTTTTGGGTAAAGAAGAGCATATATTGGTGGTTGGTCCCCACAAATAAGTGCTCGAGAAAGTCCTCATTACGGGTCGATGAGGCCTTTTGACCTACCCCGCCTCTATTTTGTGTCTTGTATTCAGTCAGTGGGGTACGCTTGATATAACCCAAATGGCTGATAGTGATCACCACTTGCTCATCTGGAATCAAGTCCGTAATGCTCACATCGCCACCAGCATATTCAATTTGAGAGCGGCGCTCATCACCGTATTTTTCACGAACCTCAAAGAGTTCCTCTTTGATGATGGCCATACGGCGCTCTTTTTTATCCAAGATATCTTTGTAATCTTCGATAGTCTTCATCAATTCTTCGTACTCTGAACGCAATTTATCTTGCTCAAGACCAGTAAGTTGACGCAAACGCATCTCCACAATAGCCTTAGCTTGAATCTCCGAAAGCTCAAAGCGCTCAATCAATTTTTCACGCGCTTCATCGGCGTTAGACGATGCACGAATCAGGGCAATCACCTCATCGATATTGTCCGAAGCGATGATTAATCCTTCTAAGATATGAGCCCGTTCTTCAGCCTTGCGCAAAAGGTATTGCGTACGTCGGGTCACCACCTCATGACGGTGCTCCACAAAATGAAGAATAAGTTCTTTGAGATTAAGGAGCTTTGGACGCCCGTTAACTAAAGCAATATTATTGACACTAAAGCTCGATTGAAGCGCAGTGTACTTATAAAGCATGTTTAAAACAATATTTGGAACGGCATCACGCTTGAGCAAATACACCACGCGCATCCCTGTTCGATCCGATTCGTCACGGATATTGCTAATGCCCTCTATTTTCTTGTCGTTGACCAAATCTGCGGTTTTCTTGATCATGTCCGCTTTATTGACTTGGTAAGGAATCTCAGTAACCACGATACACTCGCGACCTTCAATTTCTTCAAAATGGGCTTTTCCGCGCATCACCACACGCCCGCGTCCTGTCAAAAAGGCTTCGCGCACTCCTTCATAACCGTAAATCACCCCTCCTGTCGGAAAGTCAGGCGCTTTAATATGCGTCATTAACTCCTCCACAGTGATGTCGTGATTGTCAATATAAGCGATGGTTCCATCCACGACCTCGGTGAGGTTGTGCGGCGGCATATTGGTGGCCATTCCCACCGCAATTCCAGAGGCACCGTTGATCAGCAATCCTGGAATCTTAGTCGGTAAAACCGTTGGTTCTTCTAGGGTGTCGTCAAAATTGAGTTTAAGATCAACCGTCTCTTTGTCAATATCGGCTAACATATCCTCAGAGATTTTACGCATACGGGCTTCCGTATAACGCATGGCCGCAGGGCTATCCCCGTCGATTGAGCCAAAGTTTCCTTGACCGTCCACGAGCATGTAGCGCAAACTCCAATCTTGAGCCATACGCACCATAGCATCGTATACCGAAGTATCTCCGTGTGGGTGGTATTTACCTAAAACTTCTCCAACAATACGGGCCGATTTCTTGTGGGCCGTATTGGCACGAACCCCTAGTTCATGCATCCCAAAGAGCACACGACGGTGGACAGGTTTCATACCATCACGTACATCAGGAAGGGCACGTGACACAATGACGGACATCGAATAATCGATGTACGCCGACTTCATTTCATCCTCGATATTAATCGGTAATATTTTTTCGCCTTCAGCCATAGATAGTTAGGGTTTTTTATTCGGTATTAACAAACAAGGCAATTTAATTAAATTCCTAATGTTTATGCGCCTTTAAGCTGCATTTAAATCATTAATTTATTAACAAAAATGCAGGGGTTTTTCGTTAATAACTTCGGGGGTATTGCCTTTGTTTTTGCCTATAATTTTCTTCCATTTACCGAACGAGCCAAGATTTGGCATTTCTTTTGCGTATTTTTGAGAAGAAAACCAATTGCTTTGATAGAAAAGACGCTGCATTAGCGTCAAAAAAAACAGCAGACTATGGAAGATAATTTTTCGCCAAGAGTTAAAGACGTTATTGCCTTCAGTAAAGAAGAAGCATTGCGCTTAGGTCACGATTTTATTGGGACAGAACACTTAATGTTAGGTATTTTGCGCGATGGAAACGGAAAAGCCATTTCCATTCTCAATGCCCTAGAGGTCGATCTGAATCAATTGCGTCGTAAAGTTGAAATTTTGAGCCCGGCCAATGCGGAAGGAATGCTCGGTACTCAAGACAAGAAAAATTTACACCTGACCCGTCAAGCAGAACGCGCCCTTAAAACCACGTTTTTGGAGGCCAAATTATTTCAAAGCACGGCGATTAACACTGCCCACCTATTGCTGTGTATTTTACGCAACGAAAATGACCCAACCACTAAACTTCTTCAAAAAATGAATGTGGATTACGATGGGGTCAAAGAACAATTCAAACAACTCCTGGTCAAGGACGACGATTATATCGAACCCACTAACGAGTCCTTCAGCGAGCCAGAAGACGACGCCCCAAGCGCCAAAGATCAAGGCCAAGCATTTTCCTCTCCTGGAGGAGGCAAGGGACAAAAGAAGTCTAAAACCCCCGTTCTGGATAATTTTGGACGCGATTTAACCGCGCTTGCTGAAGAAGGTAAGCTTGACCCTGTAGTGGGTCGCGAAGCGGAAATACAGCGCGTCTCACAGATTTTAAGCCGTCGCAAGAAAAACAACCCGCTACTCATCGGTGAACCCGGAGTGGGTAAATCGGCCATCGCAGAAGGTTTAGCCTTGCGTATCATCCAACACAAAGTCTCACGTATTCTCTACGACAAAAGAGTAGTGACGCTTGATTTGGCGAGCCTTGTGGCCGGAACCAAATACCGCGGACAATTCGAAGAGCGCATGAAAGCCGTCATGAACGAGCTTGAAAAAAATGACGACATCATTTTATTTATCGATGAAATTCATACCATCGTTGGTGCTGGTGGAGCGACAGGCTCCCTTGACGCCTCGAATATGTTCAAGCCCGCTTTAGCAAGAGGGGAAATTCAATGTATTGGGGCCACCACGCTTGATGAGTACCGTCAGTATATCGAAAAAGATGGGGCTTTAGAGCGTCGTTTCCAAAAAGTCGTGGTCGAACCCACCACTGCAGAGGAGACCATCGAAATTTTACAAAACATTCAAGACAAATACGAGGCCCATCACAATGTGACCTATACAGAAGACGCGATCAAAGCCTGTGTACACTTAACCAATCGCTACATGAGCGATCGTTTTTTACCCGATAAGGCCATCGATGCTTTAGATGAGGCCGGTTCACGAGTGCACATTACCAATATTAACGTCCCTGAGAAGATTTTGAGTTTAGAACAAAAACTCGAAGCGGTACGTGAGCACAAAAATTCTGTAGTTAAAAGTCAAAAATACGAGGAAGCGGCAAAGTTGCGCGATGATGAGAAAAACATCGAGAAGGAACTCGCTGCCGAGCAAGAAGCCTGGGAAAACGAGGCGAAATTGCACCGTGTTGCGGTGACCGAAGACGATGTAGCTCAAGTGGTCGCTATGATGACCGGGGTACCTGTACGCCGTATTGCCCAAGACGAAAGTGAAAAACTAGCGGCCCTACCCGATCGAATTAAAGGAAAGGTGATCGGACAAGATGAGGCGGTTGCTAAAGTGGTCAAAGCCATACAGCGAAACCGTGCTGGATTAAAAGATCCAAACAAACCCATCGGTTCGTTTATATTCTTAGGCCAAACCGGGGTCGGTAAAACGCAATTGGCCAAGATATTGGCGCGTGAATTGTTTGATAACGACAGCGCCCTGGTACGCATAGACATGAGTGAATACATGGAAAAATTTGCTGTGTCAAGACTTATCGGAGCCCCTCCGGGATACGTGGGTTATGAAGAAGGCGGTCAATTAACCGAGAAAATACGACGTAAACCTTACGCGGTTGTTTTACTCGATGAAATTGAGAAAGCACATCCCGATGTATTCAACATGCTTTTGCAAGTGCTCGACGACGGTTATATTACCGACAGTCTCGGTCGCAAAATAGATTTTCGCAACACCATCATTATCATGACCTCTAATATCGGATCCCGCACCCTCAAAGACTTTGGTCAAGGGGTTGGTTTTGGTACTGCCGCCAAAACGGCACAAGCCGATACTTACGCAAAAGGGGTTATTGAAAATGCCCTGAAAAAGACCTTTGCTCCTGAGTTTTTAAATAGAATTGATGATGTTATGGTCTTTAATGCTTTAGAGCGCGGAGACATTCACAAGATCATCGATATCGAATTAGACAAACTCTACAAGCGCATTAGCGGCTTAGGCTATCATCTAGAATTGAGTGACAAAGCCAAAGACTACATTGCTGATAAAGGGTTTGATCAAAAATATGGGGCGAGACCGCTCAATAGAGCCATTCAAAAATACGTGGAAGATGTCGTGGCTGAAGAGATCATAACCGCTAAGGTTAAAGAAGGCGACACCATCACTATGGAACTCAATGAGCAGGCCGATGGATTAACCGTGACGGTAAAGAAAGCCAGCAAAAAGAAAGCGCCAGAGAAGACCGAAGAGTCGGAGAAATCAGAGTAATTCAGAGCATACTGCAGCGGGATTTACCAAACAAAAGGCAAAATTGACTTTTGACCGGTTGCCGTATTGTCTACCGAAATAAAGTACATGCCTTTGGCTAGGTTCAGCGGCAAACTGTACACCGTGCTTTGAGCGATCCATTGCTCAGCGATTATTTGGCCTGTAAGAGAATACACCTGTATGGCATCAAAGCCTAATCTGGATTTCAAATGAATTAATTGCTGCTTAGAGTCGACCACTAATTGAGGTTTTAATGCCAATAAGGGCGGTCGATTGCTTAATATGGAACTGCAACCCGCAATGGAATCTAAATTGGTGTAAAACAAATCGCCCTCCTTAAAAAAACAACTCAGGTGTCCTGCTCCATTGATATCCGGGAAACCGCTCGGAGCGTTGATAATGGACAAAGAGCCTACCCCTTCTACCCATATGCAGGTATTATCACCGACGTTATTCGTAGGAGCTGGACTAAAATAATAATGTCTGTAGTCCATGCCATCTTCGAGTGGACGTAATCTTATACTGTCCACAACAAAATTGCCAGCATTTTCAGGAAATGGGCTTATCGGGTTAAACATTTCAAAGGTGTCCCCCTCTTGCAGACTGAAATCATATAAGAGGTATTCCTGGCCGCTGCCGTTTCCACTTAGTTTTCGCAAATAAACCCGCTGATTTGAAACCTCTTCACGCAATAAAAAACTTCGCGAGATATAATGGAATCCATCAAGGATCTTGTAATTATTACCTTCGACTATGGTGTCTCCGTCTGTAAAATAAACATCGGTTAAACATCCGAAATAGCAATTGGTTACGTGCCACTCGTTAGTCGTGTCCAAAAGTGGCCTATAATCTTGGCCGTGTACCGCACTGTTAAACCCGACCCAAACTAAAAGGCTGATCCCAAAAAGAATACTCCATCGAGAACGCTGAACTAACTTTATTTTAAGGGTTTTATTAAGCGGTAAAAAGTGCATCAAATGATGAATTAAAGGTCGATTAGTTCTGAGTCCATAGAAAAAGTTTCTATGAATCTTTTGGCGGCCATCATGTCATCATGTAAAATCCTATCCTCCTCTAGGGGCAGGATTTCTTTACGCAAGGCGCGGACTACCTGAGTCAAAAATTCACTCATGCTTCGATTCTTTCGAAATTCAAGGGCTTGTACAGCAGTCATCAGCTCAATGGCTAAAACCGAGCTAACATTGTCTAAAATTTTATATGATTTTGTAGCGGCATTAGCCCCCATACTCACATGATCTTCTTGTCCGTTTGAGGAAACAATCGAATCGACCGAGGCAGGACTCGCCATTTGTTTGTTTTGACTTACGATACTGGCCGCAGTATATTGAGCAATCATGAGTCCACTATTGAGCCCTGGATGCGCTACCAAAAAGGACGGTAAACCGCGCTGTCCAGAAATTAATTGATAAGTGCGACGCTCAGAAATATTAGCCAATTCAGCGCAAGCAATCCCCAGGTAATCCAAGGCCAAGGCCAAAGGCTGTCCGTGAAAATTCCCTGCAGAAATCACCACATCTTCCTGGGCAAAAACGTTTGGATTATCGGTTACAGAATTGATTTCTGTAATCATGGTTTGTGCCACAAATTTTAGTGTGTCCTTGGTCGCTCCATGGACTTGTGGAATACATCTAAACGAATACGGATCCTGTACTTTTTTATCGGGTTGTTCCCCTAAATCGCTACCCTGTAAAAACTCAAGAATGCGTTCAGCGGTTTGTATTTGCCCTTGATGGGGTCTTATATAGTGCACCAGAGGGTTAAATGGCTGCTCGTTACAATTAAAAGCCTCTAGGGATAAGGCCGCGATAAGATCTGCCCAATAGGAAAGTCTTTTGGCTTTTATTGTTCCATATACCCCGTAAGCGCTCATAAATTGCGTTCCATTAAGTAAGGCCAGCCCCTCTTTTGCCTGGAGGGTAATCGGGGTCCATCCTAATTTTTGGTGTAACTCTTGGGCACTTATTTTTTGTTCCTGATAATAAACCTGGCCCTCACCGATTAAGGCTAAAGAAATATGGGCCAATGGAGCGAGATCGCCTGAAGCCCCGAGACTGCCCTGCTGATAAACCACAGGGTAAATTCCGTGATTATAAAAATCTACTAGGCGCTGCACCGTGCTCAAAGCCACTCCGCTGTATCCGTAACTCAGGGACTGAATTTTGAGCAGTAGCATGAGTTGGACGATTTCACAGGGGACCTCCTCACCCATACCACAGGCGTGCGAACGCACCAAATTGGTCTGCAATTGCACCAGGTGCTCAGGAGCTACCGCTGTATCGCAAAGCGATCCAAAACCTGTATTGATGCCGTAAATGGGCGTGGTGTTTTGATCAATTTTTTGGTGCAGATAAACATAATTGTGGTCAATGCGCTTTGCGGCATCTTCGCTTAACGCCAGAGTAAATCCCTGAGAAAGCAAAGTGTCTACCCTAGAGAGCGAAAGAGGCTCTGAACTGATATAATGGACCGGATTCATGGGGCCAATTTAGTGATAAAAACATTAAACTGACAAGCGAATAAAAAGGGTCGGTTTTACTAACTTTAGCCCTAAATATGAACCGCATTTCTATGAAGCAAACTGCCCTTACCCATGTCCATCAAGCCCTAGGCGCCAAAATGGTTCCTTTTGCAGGGTTTAATATGCCTGTATCCTATCAAGGCGTCAACCAAGAGCACCAGTGTGTTCGAGAAGCAGTAGGCGTTTTTGATGTTTCTCACATGGGTGAATTTTTTGTGAGTGGTCCAAATGCTTTGGCACTTATTCAAAAAATAAGCAGTAATGATGCCGCAGCGATGAGCGATGGACAGGCCCAATATTCCTGTATGCCCAATGAAAATGGAGGCATTGTGGACGATTTAATTATCTATCGATTTAGCTTAGACCATTATATGCTCGTAGTTAATGCCTCGAATATAGAAAAGGACTGGGCTTGGATCAATGCCCATAATACCATGGGCGCGATACTCGAAAATCGTTCTGATGACTTTTCTCTTTTGGCCGTCCAAGGACCCATGGCCCAAGCGGTTGTGCAAAAGTTAACCGATACTGACTTAAACGAAATAAAATTCTACCGCTTCAGCACAGGACGCATCGCGGGACAAAGTGATGTGATCATCAGTAATACAGGCTATACCGGAAGTGGTGGATTTGAGCTTTATTGTGCTAATCGCCAAGTGGAAGCTGTTTGGAACGCACTTTTTGAGGCCGGAGCCGAGCACGGCATTCAACCAATTGGACTGGCTGCCAGAGACACCCTCCGCCTTGAAATGGGTTACTGTCTTTACGGAAATGATATTGACGATACCACTTCCCCAATACAAGCAGGACTGGGATGGATCACAAAATTCACCAAGGAATTTATCAACAGTGCCGCTATTGCTCAAGAAAAAGAAGAAGGGCCCAAGGTTAAATTATGCGCCTTTGAGCTCTTAGAGCGCGGGATTCCCAGACACGGCTACCCTATTGTCAAAGAAGATGGCACAGAAATCGGTCGGGTGACCAGTGGAACCATGTCGCCCTCGCTCAATAAAGGGATTGGGCTTGGCTATGTTGAGGTACCCCATAATGCTTTGGACCAAACCATCTATATCAGTATCCGTCAAAAACAATTGCCGGCTAAAGTCGTAAAACTTCCCTTTTACAAAAAGGCCTAAGCCCAGTGCCCAAGCGTAAAAAATCCATAGAACGGATTCTGATTATCGGAGGCAGTGGTTATCTAGGAAGAGCCCTTTACCGCGAATTTCAGTCTTTTTATGAAGCGTTTGGAACGTTCTGCCACCCTGATGATTTTTGGGAAAATCATGGGGCTTTTTACAACTATAACAGCGCTAAAGACCCACTTACCCCGATTTTGGAGTCCCTTGCCCCCTCACATGTCATTGTGAGTATGTGGAGCGCCCATGAGGCCGGTTTGGCGGCCATGGAGGAATTGGTTCAATACGCTTATGTCCATAAAACCCACATCACGCTACTGTCTAATGTAATGGTTTTTGACGCAGTAGATCAACACCCCTCTCAGCCAAAGCATCGACAACAAAGTCTTACCCAAACCGGCAAGTATTTTATCGACCTGGAACGACTCATCCAAAAATTACCGGACGAACAATGGCTTATCGCACGTCTGGCCATGGTCATTGGGATCAATAGCCCTGTAGTTCAAGACATCAAAATGAAATTGGCTCAAGATGAGCCCATTGAAGTTTTTCCAAACCTTATTGTAAGTGCCACCACCAGAGATATGGTAGTCAAACAATTGCATTACTTGATCAACCGAAAAGCCTGCGGTATCCTACACTGCGCCAGTACAGATCTGATCCATCATATCGATTTAGTCACTGAGATTTGCAGCCTATTAGGGCGTGATCGCCCGAGACTTACACACGTGTACAATTCTAACAAAGAGACTTATTTGGCCCTGATGAGTTCAGAAGAAAAATGGCCGAGTCATTTGCAAATCAGTATTCAAGAAGTCATTACGCAGGGCACATTGAGTCATATTGAGACGACTAAATCCCTCCTCAATTCATGATATGTTCGCGCGCAGAAATAAGGTTAATTATTTTTTCAATCCAAGTTTTATCGCTGCGCAGTAATTTTTATTTTTGCCTAAATACTTAAACCATGGGAAGAGCATTTGAATTTAGAAAAGCGCGTAAAATGAAGCGCTGGTCAGCGATGAGTAAAGCCTTTACGCGTATCGGTAAGGATATTGTAATGGCTGTAAAAGAAGGTGGGCCAGATCCTGACGGGAATGCACGTCTGCGTGCGGTAATTCAAAATGCAAAGGCAGTAAACATGCCCAAGGATAATGTTGAACGTGCGATCAAACGCGCCTCCGATAAAAACCAAGGGGATTATAAAGAAGTGGTTTTTGAAGGCTATGCCCCTCATGGTATCGCAGTATTGGTGGAAACGGCCACAGATAACAACACGCGAACGGTAGCCAATATCCGCTCTTATTTTAATAAATGTGACGGTAGTCTTGGCACCTCAGGTTCGGTGGTGTTCATGTTTGACCATGTCTGTAATTTCCGCATAAATTCTGGGGAAATGGATATGGAAGAACTTGAACTTGAACTCATCGATTTTGGTGTTGAGGAAATTTTTCAAGATGAAGACGGCTGTATGATTTACGCTCCCTTTGAAAGCTTTGGCGCGATTCAAAATTATCTAGAAAACAATAGTTTAGAGATTCTTTCGTCCGGGTTTGAACGTATTCCTCAAGTGACCAAAACACTAACGCCCGAGCAAGTGGCCGACGTGGAAAAACTTCTAGAAAAAATTGAGGAAGACGATGATGTGCAAAACGTCTACCACACCATGAGTGAATCAGAAGATTAAGAGTCTTTTGTCCAGGAATATTCGGGGATATAGCCCACAGCACCCATAAAATGCTTTTCCAAGATCGGGAGGTCATTTTCGATTGAACCCGTGGGTTGAAAAACACCGCCAATACGTACTTCCTTCTTGCCATAATCCAAGGCGATGGGAATAATCGGAACTTGAGCCATAGTGGCGATATAATAAAATCCCGTTTTCCATTGATCCACTTTCTTTCGCGTGCCTTCCGGAGATAATGCCAAGCGAAAAGTCTTATGTTGATCAAACAATTTGGCAATACTTTCCACTTTATTTTGACCTGGAGTACGATCTAAAGGCGCTCCACCAGTCCATCGAAAATAGTATCCTATGGGCCAAGTAAACAATTCTTTTTTCCCTAAATAATTGATACGTAAGCGCAATAAACTACGGATCAAAAGCCCCATGATAAAATCATAGGAACTGGTGTGGGGTACCACGATAATCACACATTTCTTTATGCTGGGATCTATGGCACCATGGAGGGTCCATCCCAATATCTTACTAAAAATAATCTTGGCTAAAAATCGCATGAATCAATTAGATTTTAGCGTAAAGCGCCTTTAATTTATCCGCATTAATTTTTAATTCCCAATCCGGTCCAAGGGCGTTTTCCCATAAGGGCACCAAACTCAAGGCGATTTTAACCATAGTATCCATCTGGCTTTCAGTCAAATCCTTACAAATCCCTTGCGGCAGCTCAATACCGTGGGCCTGTTTCATTTCTTTGAATAAAGCCACATCAAATGGATAATAATCAATAAGGTGATCAAAGACAATACAATTGCCGATACCGTGTTTCACCCCGAGGACATAGGATAATCCATAACTCATGGCGTGCGCCACGCCGACTTGAGAATAAGCGATACTCATGCCACCATGCCATGAAGCCATCATGAGTTTTTCTCGAGCAGTTTCGTCGTCGAGCTCAGGATTCAAAAAGATTTCTTTACACAAATCGTATGCTTTCTCTCCATAACTCTTACTGAACTCGTTCAAAAACGTCCCGTTAAGGGATTCCACACAGTGGATAAAGCAATCCATTCCTGTAAAGAACCACTGATCTTTGGGAACACCTGTAGTGAGTTCTGGATCTAAAACCACCTGATCAAAGGGGGTAAAATCACTGTTAATCCCCAATTTTTTCTCAGGCCCTGTTAGTACCGTAGTGCGCGAAACCTCGGCTCCAGTTCCCGAAATGGTTGGAATCCCCACATGATAGACTGCTTTGTTCTTAACAAGGTCCCAACCTTGATATTCACTCGCTTGCCCTTTGTTAGTCAACATAATGGCCACTGCCTTGGCCAAATCTAAAATAGACCCTCCACCGATACCAATGATCCCAGAGGGGCGATATGAAAATTCGGTTTTTATGCTTTTTACCAAAACGTCGACTTGCTCGGTTTTTGGCTCCTCAAACGATGAGATGAATATGAGCTTGTCGTTAAAACGTAATGGGATACGCTGAATGAGCTCCTGATCATTTTGAAATACATCATCCACTAAATAGATGAAGGGCGCTTTTTCTTTGCGTTGCGGCCCGAGAATACTGGCCAATTGTTCAAAACAACCCTTCCCGTAAACCACCTTAGGGACCATTGGGAAGTTGCGGTATTTGTTATTTATCGGCAAACGCTTTTCTTCTTTTAACACCTTATTGGCGCGAACAAGATCCTCGGGCGTGTCGATTTCAATGCCTTGGGTATTGGAAATAGCCATTTTTATGCGCTTCCCATATTCCAAAAATCGAATACACTCTATTTTTTCAGTGGCCTCGAGTATGGTCATGGGGAGATTGTAAAAATCTAAAAGTGCTTGCTTGCGAAAGGCATAAATACCTTTGTGCTTAAAGTATTGGACCGCTGTATTTTTATCTCTCGGGTAAGGAATCGGGCTGCGTGAAAAATAAAGCGCGTAATTTTCTTTATCGACCACAACTTTCACGGCATTGGGATCACTGATTTCTCTCCAATCTTGTATTTCGGTCATCAATGACGCCAAGTCAATTCGGTCCGCATCAGGAGCATCAAAAACACTCAAAACCTGAGCCAGACCTTCTTTACTGGTAAACGGCTCATCGCCTTGTACATTCACCACGATATCCACATCCATCTCTGCCACTGCCTCAGCAATGCGATCCGTGCCGCAATCGTGTTCTTTCTGACTCATGATGGCTTGTCCACCATGCCATTCTATTTCTTTAAAAATGACATCGCTATCGGTCACCACATACACAGCATCAAACAAACCAGTGGCTTTTGCGGCCTCATAAGTTCTGACAATCACGGGCTTACCACCCAAGTCTTGCATGAGTTTTCCAGGAAATCTTGAAGCGCCGTAACGCGCGGGAATCATGGCAATAATTTTCAATGGTCGTTGTTTTTTAGACGTCAAAAATAATAAGTTTAAAGGATTAAACAGGCATTACTAAACTCAAGATACAAAAATGCCTTTTTGGTTGGTTTTACTGGTCAAAATATTCCTTTGAAAAGCCCAGTAAATAGAGTCGATTTTTTGCCCGCGTCATAGCGGTGTAAAGCCAACGCAAGTATTCTTTATTTACCCCTTCTTTAAGATACGGCTGTTCCACAAAGACACGATCCCACTGCCCTCCTTGTGATTTATGACACGTAATGGCATAGCTGTATTTGACTTGGAGGGCATTGAAATAGGGGTTGTTTTTTACCGCTAAAAACTTTTTGTAATTGGCTGTAATTTCAGGATAATCTTCGCGAACCGCCTGATAGAGTGCATTGGACTGTTCATAGGTCAAACTCGAGGCGTCGCTACTGATGGTGTCCAAAATCAGTACGGTGTTAAAGGGCGGTTGACTAGGATAATCCAGCATACGCACCCGAACCTTGGCAAAGTCAAAACCATAAATCGAAACAAATTCAAAAATCTCTAAAACCTCGATGACGTCACCATTGGCAATAAATCCCGCAGAATCTGCAGGTTTTAACCAAAAATAATTATTCTTCACCACCATCAGCACATCACCAACACAAAGGCCTTCATCGCGAAATAAAATACGCTGACGTATTTCTTGGTTGTATAAATTAGCGCGTTTGTTCGAGCGCACGATAACCACCGCTTGATCCAAATTATCTTTAGAAAAGGCTTCTTCAAGGGCCTCTAATACTTCGTTGCCCCCAAAGGGACGTATGACTTCATCTTGGTTGCCGAGATCAAACGCCAATTGTTCTGGCCTGTCTTGCTCGATTAATTCCCGAATGCTTGTGGCGTTTGAAACAATATCCCCCTGCTCCTTTTGGCGCACTACTTCTCTGAGAGCGACCTCAGTAACCGATTTATGAAATTGAATGCGCAAGACATCGGGGTCCAAAGCTGGACTTAAATTCAAGTGCACAGGCGGTAACTGTGCCAAATCCCCGACAAACATGAGTTGACAACCCTGGCCACTATACACATAAGTCATTAGGTCCTCCAGTAAGGACTGCCCTTCAAAGACATTAGCGTCTGTGTTGGTGTCCGGCACCATGGAGGCTTCATCCACTATAAACAAGGTGTTTCGATGTTTATTGGGTTGGAGGGCAAATTTTACGCCGCCGCCTTTTTGACTCCGTGGCACATAAATCTTACGGTGAATGGTAAAGGCCTCGCGATTGCTGTATTGGCTAATTACTTTGGCGGCACGTCCCGTTGGCGCCATAAGCACACTGGATCGTTTAAATTGACCCAAAGTATGCACAAGTCCCGCGATCAGGGTACTCTTACCCGTTCCCGCATATCCCGTTAATAGAAAAACCCCCTGAGGATCTCGGCGCACACAAAACTCAGAAAGGGATAAAATCGCCTGCTCTTGACCCGGGGTTGGAGTGTGTTCCAACGCAATAATTAAGGCTTTTTCGAATTCTGTAAGGGTCATGAAAACAAGGGAAAAGTAAGCTCAAATATAGCTAGGTTTTTTGCCATTTTCCTTTCATGAATAAAAAAATATTGTAGATTTGCCTTGGTAGTAAAGACCCTTTTTTCAACTTAAATCAGATCAATGAAACTCGGAATTAAACTCGTACTTTGGATTCTAATCATCTTCTTGGGTTACAAACTTTACAATTCGATCATCGGCCCAGTACATTTCAATCAAACCAAAGAAAAAAGATACATCGCGGTCATCGCGAAGTTAAAAGACATTAAAGCGGGACAGTTAGCTTACCAAGAGCTTAACGGTAAATTCACCGCTGATTTTGACAGCTTAGTTCAATTCCTAGACACGGCTAAATTTGCCATCACCGCAAGACGCGATACCAGTTATGCTGACGTAGC
>Ga0255756_1001566_pt1 | contig 25847 bp, 13 predicted proteins | sample 011ome_20_FD_179956 | JGI IMG/M metagenome (GOLD analysis project Ga0255756, IMG submission 179956) | Coastal salt marsh microbial communities from the Groves Creek Marsh, Skidaway Island, Georgia - 011509CT metaG (version 2) | ecosystem: Environmental > Aquatic > Marine > Intertidal zone > Salt...
CGCCGCCCTCGCGCGCGCGACGAGCGCGCACGGCGCGCGCGTCGTCGCCACCGTCGCCGCGGCGATCGTCTCGCGCAGGTACGGCGTGTCCACGAGCGGCGGCGCGGGGGGCGGCGCGCCGTCGTCCGGCCGGGACCCGTCCGCCGGGGCGCCCGGCGGCGGCGGCGGCGGCGGCGGCGCGCCGACGTCGGACCCGGCGGGAATCGCCGCGGCGGTCGCCACGACGGCGGCGGCGGTCGCCACGACGGCGGCGGCGGCCGCGGACTTCACCTTCTTCCCGCCGCGCGGGCCGCGCACCTTCTTCTCCTTCTCCTTCCCCTCTTCGCCGTCGGCGACGGACGTCGTCGACTTGGACTCCCTCATGGACGCCTCGAACGCTCGCCGCGCCTCCGCTTGCACGCGCGCGCGCTTCTCCGCGTCCTCGCGTCGTCGCGCCGCGCGCGCCTCCGCGACGTCCCTGGCCTTTCTCGTCGCGAGATCCGCGGCGGCCAAAACGCGCCTCGCCTTCGCCGTCGCGTCCTCCGCGTCGACGTCCTCCGCGTCGATCGCGCTCACGACGCTCGCGTCCGCGCCGTGCCCTCGGTCGCCGCCCGCGGACTCGTGCGGCGCGGGCGCGGCGCCGCCCGGGAGCATCACGACGCCGCTCGCGTGCGCCCACCGGAGCCAGGTCCCCCACACCTTTCGCTCCGTTCGCAGCGTCTCCGGGGCGCCGATGACGACGAGCCCGCGCTTCGCGCGCGTCAGCATGACGTTCACGCGGCGCGGGTCCGCGAGGAACCCGACGCCGCGGGCGCCGCCCTCGCTGCTTCGAGTCGCGGTGAACACGAGGGCTTCTTTCTCTCGCCCTTGGAACCCGTCCACGGAGGAAATCTCGAGCTCGTTGCCGAGGCCAAGAACGGCGTTCCGCGCGTTTCTGAGCGCGCGCACTTGCGCAGAGTACGGCGCGATGACGCCGATCTGCGACGCGGTCAGCTCCCCGCCCGCGAGGAGCGACGCGACGACGGTCATCGCGGCGGAAACCTCGAGCTCGTTTTGCCACGACTGCGCGACGGCGACTTCCCTGCCGTCGGGAACCGGGACGAACGCGACGGGCGACGGCGACGGCAGCGACGGCCACGGGAACCCGCACGGCGGAACTCTCGCCGCCGATCGCGTCCCGCTGCGCAACTTGCCGCCGTAGAAGTGCGCGCACGGAAACGCCGCGAGCGCGGGGTGCATTCGAAACTGCGTGTCGAGCATCACCGGCGCGACGCCCTTCGACTGCAGACGATCGAACAGGCTCTCCTTCATCCCTCGCGCCTCCGCGTCTCTCGACAACACCGTCGGCGGGAGCTGCTTGTGGTCGCCCACGAGCGCGACCGCGCGCGCGCCGCGCGTCAGCGCCACGAGCGACGCCACCTCGGTCTGCTGCGACGCCTCGTCTGAGCGTAAACGTCCATACGAGCGAAGAATGTCGGGGTGGAGTTCAAAGGCGTCAGAAGCGGAGTTGAAAGGCAATGCGGGCGGGTATTGAAAGCGAGAGACCCTGGGCGGAGAGACACGCCGGCAAAAGTCCTTAAGAATCGGCATTCACCACGCCGACGGGGTCGTATGGGGACCAGTGTGAATACGAACGCGCCTAACAACACCGCGCCGAATCGCGTGTTCTCCAACAAATCCCCCCCCGCGGCGGAGCACGTGCAGCACACCGCCCGCGCGCTCCGAACCTGCCCCTCGTGCTTCGCGACGTGCGGCGCGAGCTCCCCGCGGATCGCCTCCGGCCTCCCGATCCGAATCGCGGGCACGCCCGCGGCGAGGAGGCCGTCCAATACGTTGTCCACCGCGACGTTGCTCTCGGAGCAGCACAACACCGGACCCAGCCCGTGCGCGAGCCACGCTTTGGTCAACGCCACGGCGGTGTACGTCTTCCCCGTCCCGGGCGGGCCCTGCACGAGCGTGAAGCGCTGCGCGAGCCCGAGCGCGACGGCGGCGCGCTGCGACCCGTTCAACGTCCGCAGCGTCCCGTTCGAGTCGCGGGGGTCGTCGCGTCGGTCGTCGTCGCGCGTCTGCGTCTGCGGCTTTTTTTTTTCATCCGCGAGGGCGGCTTCCTCCTCGAGCGCCTCCAACGCCGCGAGCGGCGACGCGTACGGCGTCACCCCCGACGGCGGCGCGGACGCGAACGCGATCGCCTCGTCCGCCTGGACGTCGTCGAGGTTGTTGCCGCCGCCCTGACCCCCCCCCCCCCCCCCACCCACCCCCCCCCCACCCGGCCAACACGACCGCCCGCACGCCCGCGTCGACGCGCGCGCCCTTCTCCTTTCGCCCGCGCATGGCGTCCTCCCCGGTCGCCATCAACTTCCGCAGCTCCGCGCTGAACCCCGCCATCTGCGCCGCGGGCGCGGCGACCGCGTCGACGCCGCCGATCGGCGGCTCCACGAGCGCGGCGATCGCGCGCACACGCCGCGCGTACACGTTGCGGTACGCGAGGCGGTCGAGGCGCCACGCGCGGAGGCCGACGGTTTGCTTCGCCGCGCGCGCGAGCTCGTCGCGGTCGCGCGTCCGCCGCGCGCGGCATCGCACCGTCAGCCGCGGCGCGACGGACAGGACGTCTACCTCGCACTCGACGCAGGTGCCGTTCGGGAAGTCGACGGAGAGCATCGCGTCGTCGCCCTTCGCGAGGCCGTCGGCGAAGGATTCGCTCTTCTCGAGCGGCGAGCGGCCGCGTCGATCCGCGAGCGCGATGATCATCGCGACGCGCGCGGCGTCGTCGCGTGTTCCGCCGCGACGCGCGTCGCCCGCCTCCGCGCGATCGAGTGCGTCGTCCAGGATCTCCATCGCGCGGTTGTTCGCCGCGGCGTTCGGGTTGTTGTCCGGCCGGACCGCGGTCACGTCCACGACGTCGAGCCCGACGACGGCGTTGCCGCCGTCCTCGATCCCTTCGCGCGCGCCGCCGCCGCCGCCGCGGCGACGAAGTCCGCGGCCGCGCTCGCGCGCGACGTCCGCCTCCGCGAGGAACTCCAGCGCCGTGAGCTCGCTCCAGCGCGTCGCGTACGCGATCGCCGCGCGCGCGTCCCTCGCGGTGGGCTCGTCCGCGTCCCTCGTCGCGGCGTCGTCCAGGCGCGATCGCATGCGCGCGAGCGCGCGCGGGAGTTCGTCCGCGGCGCGCGTCGACTGCGGGAGCCTCGACAGCGCGTCGAGGTACTCCCTCAGCGTGATCTTCTCCGCCATGGCGTCGTGTCGCGGCGGCGACGCGCGCGACCCCGAGGCCTGCCGCCGTCGTCGCGCCCTGCGCTCTGTCGCGCGCGCGACGGCGTGCCCATCTGATCGTCTCGAACGTCAGCTCGTTTTTCCCCGACAAATCGCCCCGCTGTCTTTTCAAAACGCCGCCGCGCGCCCCGCCGCAGCACGTCCCGCCCCGCCCGTCATGGCGCGGGCGGGCGGACGTCGCGCGCCGTCACGGGACGACGCCGCGCGCGGACGCGGACGCGGCTCGGCCGCGGACGTCGTCGTCGACGACGACGACGCGCGCGAATCCATGGAGGTCGGTCTCCTCGGACGGTACGACGACCGCGGCAGCGCGAGATCCGACGCGCTCGACGACGACGACGACGCGTCGCCTTATCCGCCGCCGCCGTCGCGCGCCCCGCGAAGCGCGGTGTTCACCGCATCGCTGAGCCTCACGATGACCGCGGTCGGGAGCACGATGCTCTCGCTCCCGGCCGCGTTCGCGCAGTGCGGGTGGGCGCTCGGACTCGCCGTCCTCCTCCTCTTCGCGACGCTCGTGGACGTCAGGTGCGTTCTATACACTGGTTCCCATACGACCGCGTCGGCGTGGTGAACGCCGATCCTTAAGGACTTTTGCCGGCGATTCTCTCCGCCCAGGGTCCCTCGCTCACAATCCCCGCCTTCGACGCCTTTCAACTCCGCTTCTGACGCCTTTGAACTCCACCCCGACGTTCGCTCGTACGGAACGACCCTCAGCGTGCTGTTCCTCGTCGGCGCGGCGCGAAGCGCGCGCGCGGACTCGTACGAGGAGACGTGCGCGCGACTCCTCGGCCCAAACGGGGAGAAGCTCTGCCGCGGCACGCTGTGCGTGTTGATCTACGGCTCGCTGGTGTCGTCGCAGATCATCGTCGCGGACCTCGCGTCGCCGTCGATAAGCGCGTGGATCGCCGGCTTCGGGGACGCGAAGATCGCGTCGTCGCTCGAGTGGCTCGGCGACCGGCGATGCATCGCCGCGGCGACGCTCGCGGCGGTGTACCCGCTCGTGCTCGCGAGGTCGCTGAGCTCGCTTCGGTCCGCGACGAGCGCGGCGTTTCTCGTGATCGTCGCGGTCGTGGTCGCCGTCGCCGTCGCGTTCGCGACGTCGGACGACGCCGTCGACGCGAGCGTCGTCGCGTCCACCGTCGCGACGCGTCCGGGGGCGATCGCGCTCGCGCTGCCCGTGATGGCGCTCGGGTTCACGTGCCACTTTAACGTCGTCGACATCGACAAGGAGTTTAGCGCGGCGGCGGCCGGAGGCGCTGGCGGCGGCGGCGGCGGCGGCGCGGCGCGGACGAATCGCGATGTCCACGCCGTCGTCCACGTCTCGCTGCTTCTCGTCGCGTTTCCGATCTACGCGCTCTTCGCGTGCGCGGGGTACTTTCAGTACGGCGCGTCGGTGAGCGACGACTTCTTGACGGAGTGGGCCGCCGCCGGCGCGCGGGCGACGACGGTCGCGCAGGTCGCGGTCGCGGGGGTGAACGTGTTGAAGTACCCTCTGTTCGCGTTCGGTCTGAGACGGAACGTCGAGGCGGCGGTGGACGCGGCGTACGGGGGGTGGCGCGCGACTTGGCGGCGGCGGCGAGCGAAGGGTCGGGCGCGTCGGCGGGCGAACGTCGAAGACGACGAGACCGGCTCGATGTTACCCGACGAGGAGGAGGAGGAGGAGGAGGAGGAAGAGGACGCGGCCGCCGCCGCGCCCGCGTGGGCGCATCACGTCGCGCTCTTCCTGACGCATCTCTCCGCGGCGGTCGTCGCGATCGTCTGTCGCGAGCTCGAGGTCGCGTTGGACGTCGTCGGAGCGACGTGCGGCACGCTCGTGACGTTCATCCTCCCCGGGGTGTTGTTCCTTCGCGCGTTCGACCCCGCGATGCGATTCCCCGGCGGTCCCGGCGGCGACGGCCTCGCGTGGGCGGCGAGAGAGGCGAAGGACGATGACGCGTCCGGGGTCGTTCGCGCGAGGGCGAGCGCGGCGGCGACGGCGGCGGCGTACGTCCTCGTCGGCGTCGGCGTCGCGGCGTCCGTGTGCGGCGTCGTCGCCGTCGTCTACGAGCTCGCGTGAACCACCGCAAGCCGCGGAGAGCGGAGCGCGCGCGTTTCGCACGGCGCGACGTCGTCATCGTGTAAAGAATGTAAAACGACGCGAGTGTACAACGGCACTCGTACTTTGTATCTCCTCCGCGCGGTTCGGTTCGGTTCGGTTCGGTTCGGTTCGCGCGTCGACGCTCGACGCTCGACGCTCGACGCTCGACGCTCGACGCTCGACGCTCGACGCTCAAGCCGCCGCCGCCGCCGCTTTCTTCGTCGTCGCTTTCTTTCCGACCATGGCTTCCTTCGCGGTCGTCTTTCGCCTCTTCGCGACGTCTCGCGCCCTGACCGCGAGCTTCTCCGGCTTCTTCTTCGCGGATACGCGCGCGGGCGACGGCGCGTTTCTCGACGACCGCGTCGGCTTCGCGCGGAGGTCGCGCTTCGACGGCGGCGGCTTCGTCGCCGCGCGTCTCGACGAGGCCGCTTTCGCGGCGGCGTCCACGAAAACGTGCGGGGACGCGACCGGCGACGGCGTCACCGGCGCGCGCGTCAGCGCGCGCGACGTCGGGATCTCGCCCTCGCCGCGAGGCGCGAACGGCGACGGAAGATTGGGGTTGAACATCGCGTCGTGCCGGGGCGAGTTGGACGTGTCGCGGCGCGGCGGGGGAGCGCGCGCGTCGGTGTCGTCCCCGTCGTGGCTTCTCGTCCGCGTGACAACTCTTGGATACGACGACCGACCTCCACGACTGCCCCATAACCTTTTTTTCTTAAGGTCACGTTATCGCCACGCGTTCGCCGACCCGAGACAGAGCCGCGCGCGCGTCATGTCGACGATCGCGTGCATCAGCGCGCGCTGCGCCGGCGCGGTGGGCCCGTCTCGTGCTGCGGCGTCGACGCCCTCTCCGCGCGTCGTCGCGGCGGCGCGCCCGACGCGCCGACGGAGCGTCCCGCGGGCGGGCTCGAAGGGCGATTCTTTCCTCCTCCGCGACGAAACGACGTCGACGTCGACGCGTCTAAAGGAAGACGCGGAGGAGGAGGGAGGCGAACCCGGGTGGCGGCGAAGAGCGTTCGGCGCGTTCGCCGCGGCGATCGTCGCGTCGACCGCGCCGTCGCTCGTCGGCGACGCCGCCCCCGCGCTCGCGTCGATCCCCGCGGACATCACCCTCGCGAAAGAAAAAGCCGCGCGCGTGGAGAGAGAAGTCGCGAAGGACGTGCGCGTGCTGCAGAGAGAGATCGCGATCGACAAGGAGATCGCGCGCGACGAGGTCATCAACGAGGCGATCACGTTCGAGCGGTTCATCGAGAACGAGCCCCCGGTTCTCGTCGGGTTCCTCGCGCTGTTCGTCGTGAACGGCTTCATCGGACTGACGTGGGCGCTCTTCTTTCGCGAGACGTCCGCGGGGCCGGGAGGGGAGTTTGGAAAAGGGATCGTCGCGCTCAGGAAGGAGCTCGTGAAGGGGATATTCAAGTTCTTCGGCACGGTCATGGGGTCGTACGTCGAGCGCGACGGAGGAAAGTCGCGGTGAGGGAGGGGTTTAGGGTGTGGCGCGCGAGCGAACGAACGGAACGGCGCGCGCGAAAGGGGCGCGCCTTCGTTCGCGACGACGATGAATGTAAAAGACTGGTAAAAGAACGACGACGATACAGTAGATGATTTGTACACGCGAGAGCGTTCCTCTCGCTTTGTTTCGCTTCGCTCCCTTCACGCCTTCGACGTCCTCCCTCCCGCGGCGGCGAGGGGCGGCCGCGCTTTCCCGCCGCCGGACCTGGACCGCCGCGCCGCGTCGGCGTTCGAGTTCGAGACGCCGCTTCTCGGCCCCGAGTCGCGCTTCTTCGGCTCGGTCGGTTTCTGTTTCTCTGGCCAACGCGCGATCTCGGCGTCGCCCGCGGGCGGCGGCGGGGGTCTGTTCCCGGACGCGCGGCGACTCAGCGGCGGGGTCGCGCCGGTGTCGGTCGGCGGCGGTGGTTTCGGTTTCGTCTCCTCCGGCGGCGGCGGACTAGGCGGCGTTTCATCTTCTTTCTCGTCCTCCGCGATGAGCGCGGCGGGGGGCGGCGGCGCGAGCGGCGATTCCGATTCAATGCGCGTCGCCGGCGCGTCGTCGTGGATCAGACACAGCATCACGTGCGCGCGCTCCACGGGCTCGATCACGATGTTCACCACGATCGGCGGCGTTTGAGTTTGAGGCGGCGCGGGAACGGCCGCCGGCGACGCGACGGCCTCGAGGGCGAGCGGCGCTTCCTCTTCCTCTTCCTCGGGGACCGCTTCGGGCGCGTCGACGGGCGCCTCGACCTCGAGCTCGACGACGTCCTCGGCGGTCCCCGGGGTCGTGCACCGCCCCTCGAGCGTGTCCTTCTGAAGCGTCGCCGCCGCGACCGCGTCGTTGGCGTCTTTCAGCTTCTTCGCGAGCGTTCGAATTCTCAACGCGAACGCCCTCGCCTCGCGATCCTTGTCGAACAACGCCGCGCGCGTCTTCTCGTGCTCTCTTCGCTCGTCTTCGCGCTCGCGCTCGAGCAGAAGCATCGCGCGGCGGTGCTTCTTCGAGTCCGCCTCTTTCGATTTGCGTTCGATCGTCGCGCGTTTCGAAGCGTCCGTCGCCTTCGCCTCGGCGGCGTCGATGAGCTCGCACGCGGTTCGCGCCTTTCGTAGCTCTCGCAACGCGGTTTCGCGCGTCGCGCCGTTTACAAACTTCGCCAGCGCGCTCTCCAGCGCGATGATCTTGTCCTGCAGCTTGGCGCACAGCACCCTCTGCGCGATCAGCGTCTTCTCGCCGCGATCGCGCTCGTCTCTGTAGCGCTTCAGCCGCGCGCGCATCCCTTTCGCGTCCTCCGCGAGCGCTCGAACGATGGGCGGAAGCTCTGGGCTTCCCCCGAACGCGTTGTCGCTCTCGATCTTCGCGCGGAGCGGGGAGGTCAGCGACCGCGGCGGCGCCGCTTCCTCGCCGTCGCGCTTCGAGACGCCGCCGGATACGCCGCATTCGCCGCCGCCGCCGTCCTTCTTCGAGTACGGCGAGTCCAGCGTCGCTTCGCAGACGGTCGCCATCGCGACGGATCTCGCGGCGGTCGGAGACGCCGATTCGGTTTCCTTATGCGGCGATCGGCGCGACGCCGCGCGCGCGCTCCAGGAGGGCGGCCTCTCCGCCGCGGGCGCGACGCCGTTCGCGGTGAACGACGGAAGACGCGAGGGAAGACGCGACGCGAGACGGCGGCGTGCCGTGCGGGGGCGCGCGGTCGTTGTGCGCGCGCGTTTCCTCCCCGGCCGGATATGGGACCGGCCGAGACAGGAGCATCAGGACTCGAAGCGGCGCGGCGTGCTGTCTGGTGTGATTGAGGGCGTTCATCGGTCACAGTTGAAAGGGTAGCGATCAAATATTGAAACCGAGCGATGGGTGAGAAACGTGATTTGAACGCGGTTGAAACAGCAGAGGTTGAAACTGAACGAGGCGGTGCTCGGCCTGTGTCAGAGTCACCAACGGTTATGTGGTCGCGTTTGAACGGGCGGCCGTCAAACATCGGCGCGCGAGCCATCGCCGCCGCATTCGCGCACGCGAGGTCGTCTCGTAGACCGCCCGCGACTCGCGCGCGCGCGTATCGGCGCCGTCGTCGCGCGAACGCGCCGTTCGCCGCGCGCGGGAGTCCCCGTCCGCGAGGGATCGAACAAATCAGCGAAATCAATCGCCCGCCGAGCGCGGCGCCAGATTCGTCCGCCGTCGTCCGCCCCCCTCGCGGCGCGATGGCCGGGCTCGCGGGGCTGGCCTCGCGCGACGCGACGCGCTCGCCCGCGTCCTCCATCGGCGGCGGGTACGGCCTAGACGCGGAGGTGTACTCCCCGCCGTCCGCGGCGGGGAGCCCCGGCGGAGGAGGGTTCGGGCTCGATTCCGAGGTGCGCGCGTCGTCGCCGCCCGAAGGGGGGGGATACGGGCTCTCGTCCGAGGTCAGCGGCGACGCGAACGACGCGAGCGCCGCCGCGCCCGCGTCGCCGCCGCGGGCGGCGGGGACCCACGGCGAAGGCCTCGGCGCGCTCGCGTCCGGCGGCCCGACGCTCGCGTCGTCGCCGCCGCTGTCCCCGAGAGGCGGCGCCGGCGCGAATGCGAATGCGAATGCGAACGACGCGGCGTCGCCGTCCTACCGCGGCGTCTCCTCCCCGTCCAACTTCCGAAAGGAAGCCACGGACGCGCTCGCGGAGAAGCAGAGCAAGCAGCGCTTGGCCGCGGTGTTCGGGTCCCCGAACGGAGAAGCGGACGCGCTCGAGCCCACGAACGCGCGTCAGCTCGAGCTGACGAGGGTCGAGGAGGCGAACGCCGCGACGAAGATTCAAGCCGTCTTTCGCGGCGGCAAGACGCGCGAGGAGATCGCCCTCGCGAAGCGATTCGGCGCGTCTTCCGATCCCGGGCAGAAGGACACGGTGAAGCGATCGCTGATATTGTCCGGGGACGCGCAGGATCGCACGGAGGCTGCATCTGCGGCGGCGGCGAAGAGCGGGTACGGCCTCGGCGCCGACGACTGGGAGCGTTTCGCCGCGCGGCAGCTCTCGCGGTTCGTCGCGCCCGCGCCCGGCGGGTTGACCGCATCGGACGAGACGCGCGGGTACCGCCTGCGCGTGCTCGCCGTGGAGGCGTACCCGTTCGGCGCGGAGGCGTACCGCGTCGCCGGGCGGTCGAACAAGGTTGAGGTTCGCGCGGCTGTATCGTTTTACGACGAGGCGAGCGGCACGTTCCACGGCGCGACGTGCTCGAGCGTCCCCGAGGAGGTGACGCTGCCGCCGCCCGAGGCGGCGAATGGCGCGGGGCGGCCGCAGCCGGCCAAGGGGAAGAACGCGAGAGACAACGCGGGGAAGCCCAAGCTTCCCGTCGCGACGCTGGACGTGCAACACGACGTCTACTTCACGACGAAAATTCGCGACGCGCGGTGTCTTCTCGTCCTGGAGATTGTGCTCGTGGAGAGGCGCGGCGGGACGATCGTCCGCGAGACGAGCGGCGGGTGGGCCGCGATCCCTACCGTGGACAAGAACGGCCGGGAGCCGGTCGGGGAGCCGTCGTCCGCGCCGATCCGCGCCGGGAGCCCGCGGTATCTGATGTGGGGCCGCCCGAGAGCGGGGCAGCATCCGCCCGCGCAGCTCGGCGACGCGCGCGTGCACTTCATATACGAGCCCGCGCCGATGCTCTCGCACGCCAAGGCGCTCATCCCGGACGACTTCCCGGTGACGTACGGCGACGTCATCCCCGGGATGTTGCGATTCGATCCGTTCGGGCAGCTCACGTCGAATGCGCTCGCGATCACGTCGACGCTGGCGGCGCCGGTGCTCGCGCCGACGCGACGCGTCGCGCTCCGAGGTCTCAAAGTGCGGCTCCCGAAGGCGCTGTCCGATGTCGTCGCCGCGTCGCCGGCGACGGCGCGCGCGATCCACGGGCCGGACGCGCAGCCGCCGTCGATGGAATCGCTCGCGGCGAATCCCACCGCCGCGGCGGCGGCGGTGGCGGCGTCAAAGTGCGTGTTTATGCGCGCGAGCGTGCACAACGGCCGGCGGTTCGTCGGCGCGTCCGTCGACGTCGACGCGTGGGCCGCGGACGTCGACGGCGTGTCCACGATTCGACTCACGAAGGACGCGGTCGTGCCAAACGTCCCCGAGGACGTCCTCGTCGTGTTGATCCTCGAGGTGATGTACCGCGCCCCGGGGACGAACGACGCGCCGTACGTCCTGGGGTGGACCGCGGTGAGCCCGTTCAAACCCGGCGCTGATTTCGGCGACGCCGTCACCGCGGACGCCCCCGGCGGGTTGGAGCTTCGCGTCGGCGGGCGAGAGGCGACGCTGCGCACGACGCGCGGGCCGAGGAGCGAGCCCGCGGTGGATTGGAGGTCCGTCGTGCAAGCCCCGCACGAGGTGTGGCGCGGCGTCGTGCGCTACCGCGGCGTCGCCGCCGCGGAGGACAACGCGATCGCGATGTCGTTCGAGGCGATCGCCGCGCACGGCGACGCGGGGGATCCGGGGACGCCCGGCAGGGCGAAGGTTTCGAAGATCGCCGGCGGCGGCGGGTCGAGAGCGGGCGCCGGCGCGGGCCGGCCGGACCTGCGCGAGCAGATCATGGCGTCGCCGCGCGGGGACCAGCAGCTCGCGGCGCTCGCGGCGGCGATGCAGGCGCAGATCAACCAGCTCGCGCACACGGTGCATGAGCTGAGGAACTCGCCCGTGCGCACGGTGGCGGCGCTGCCCGCGGCGCCCGCGGCTCCCGCTCCCGCGCCCGCGGCGGGCGATTTCTCACTGAATGCTCATACGATCTCGACGGAGGCGGAGGAGTGGCCGGGCGGCGGCGATCCGAACGGCCCCGCGTCCGCGCCGAAGGACGCGGCGAGGAACCTCTTCAGCGGCGGCGTCGCGGCGGCGAACCCCCCCAAGGGTTTGGGAGGGTTCACGCGCGCGACGAGGGCTCGGCTGCACGCCGCGGGCGCGGACGCGACGCTCCCGCCCGACGTGCGACTCGCGCTGCGCGCGGGCGCCGCCGCGGAGTCGGCACGCCGCACCGGCGCGCCGCCGCCGCCGCCGGACATGCTCAAGGAACACAAGGACATCAAAGCCGTGAACGAGGTCATCATTCAGTTCCTCGCGTACCGGAAGCTCGACGCGATCAACGCGGCGAACGACGGGCTCGCGGACGTGCACTTCACGTTCAACTTTTTCGATTTCCCCGGATCGACGTCGCGAGCGTGCCGTCTCACGCCGTCCGACGCGAAGCCCGGGGAGCCGCAGCTGCTCGTCCCCGAGGGCGCGGCGAGAGACACGCGCTCGACGAGCGCGGGCGCGAGCGCCAAAGCCGGCGAGGCGTGGTTCAAATTCGTCGTCGACGGCGACGGGAACGGCGCGGGGGACCGGCGGTGCGACGCGCACGACGCGATGCACGCGCGCCGCGTCGATTTCGTCGAATACCTCGCGAGAGATCAGCTCCACGTGGACGTGTGGGACGGCTCGTCGCTCATGCAGCACGGCGTCGCGAGCGTCGACTTGGCGGGGTTGCTTCGGCAGGGGAGAGAGAGCGCGGAGGTGCTCGTGGAGGCGCACGTGATGGACCACCGCGAACGCGAGTCGGGGGAGGCGGCGAAGGGCCGCCGCCGCCGCGCGGCGTTGAGCGCGGCGAGAGGGGAGAGCGCGGATGCTGACGCGGACGGCGGCGGCGTAAGCGGCGGCGCCGTGGCGCGCGGCGCGCTGCTCGTGCGGCTGATCAACGTCGGGAAAAAGCCGGAGGCGCGCTTGCTGCCGCCGCCGGGGTGGTCGCCCGCGCTCGCGGCGAGTCGAGACGCGGAGAGAGACGCCAAGACGGTGCGCGTGCGAGCCGTTCCGGAGAGCGGCGGAGAGCTCGCGGCGACGCTTCGCGGCGCCGCGGAGAACGTCCCGCCGGGTGGCGCGAAGGGGTTACAGTCGCTGACGGAGAGGAGGAAGATTGGCGACCGGTCCGTGCTTCAAGAGCAAGAGGCGCGGAAGCTGTCGAGAGAGGCGCGTCTGAAGGAGATTCGAAGCGGCGGCGGCGGCGTCGGCGGGTTGCAGACCCTCTCCGGCGCGCGCATCGGCGGCGGCGGGTTGCAGACCCTCTCCGGCGCGTCGTCGTCGTCTAACCGACTCGCCCCCCCCGACGCGGACGAGCACGCGGTGCAGCAGAAGCTGTTGGAGGACATCGAGAGCGCGCGACGCCGCGCGAAACGCGCCAGCGTGCTCGAGAAGCTCCGGTCCGGGCTCGCGGCGAAAAAGACGGTTCGCCCGGCGTACGGCGAGCTGTGCTTCTTCGAGCACGAGTTCAAGTCGCCGGTGAACGTGGACTGCGTGTTCGAGGTGCGATGCGACGACCCGGAGGTCATGCTCGTCGCGTCCGCGGCGGAGTGGCGAGGTCTGCGAGAGGCGGCGGGGATGGCGCCGACGGCGGCTGGGATGGAGGATGACGCGCTCGCCGGGAACCGTCTGTTTCTCCTCGCGGGGGAGTCGGTGAAGGTGCCGTTTAAGTTTCAGTCCTTCGCCGCGTGGGACGACGGCGGCGCGGGGGGCGGCGACGAGGGGTTGCACCTGAGACCGAGGACGGTGGCGGTGCATTTCGTGAACACCGAGGACGGCGCCTCCGCGGCGGTGCTGCACGTGCACGTGAAGCCCAAGGCGATGACGGTGCAGAAGACGTTTCGGTTCCACGCGCCCGAGCACAATTTCTTCAAGGCGAGATTGTTACCCCCCGGCGGCGTGCCGACGCGCGACGCGCGCGGGAACTGCTGCCTCGCCGTGCGCGCGAGCGATCCCGCCGTCGCCGCCGCGGTGACGACGGCGACGTCGTCCGAGTCCGCCGCCGCCGCGGGCGCGCGGCGCGGGTCGGAGGAGATCGCGCTTCGGTACAAGTGCGGCGGCTGCGCGCCCGGGCCCGACGCCGCCGGACACACATCCGACGGCGGCGGCACGGTGTCCTTCTACGTGTGCGTGTACGCGGACGTCTACCTCGGCAGGCTTGCGGCGACGTGGCGGGTGTACGTGCACCCGACGCAGCGCGCGGACGTGTCCTCACTCGTCGGGCAGACGTCGCACAGCAGCGTCGTCGTTCCCGGCGGGAAAACGACGCGCCGCGTCGCCGCGTTTTCGTCGCATCCGGACGAAGTGCAGGTGACGCCCGATCGCCTGACGCTGCCGGCGAACGCGCTCACGGAGGTGAACATCGCGTTTAGACCGCTCGTCGCCGGGAGGTTGGACGTCGTGGTGCACCTCGTCGACCTCGACCGGAGAGAGCTCGTGCACAGCCGGCTGGTGTCCACGGACGCGCGCGGACCGACCATCAACAAGACGTTCGACGTGGACCTCTCCCCGGGCGTGCGGTGTCACAAGAAGATCACGTACACGAACCCGTATCCGAAGCCGAAGGCGTTTTATCTACGATGCACGCACCCGCTTCTGTTGCACTTCCGACCGGAGAAGCTCGAGCTCCCGGCGAACGGGTCGCGGCCGATGGGGCTCACGTTTGAACCCGCGGAGGCGTGGGCGAGCCTCGCCGGGAGACGCGCGCCCTCCGAAGGCGGCGAGCCGGTGGAGGTGCTGGTGTTCGTCAACGACGAAGAGGACGCGACGGAGGAGTGCTTCCGGATCAGAGTCAACGCGGACGCGGCGTACGTCGGCGCGGCGCGATAGTCGGCGCGCGTACGCACATTCTAATTTATCACGCCAACTAGAGAAGAATCATCACTCGCGTGCGAAATCGACGGTCACTTTGATCTATTTGAACGCTTCGCCGCCGCGTTCCGTTCTACTCCGGGACGGGCAACCCCGCCGCCCTCCTCGCGTCTCTCCACACCGCCGCGATCGCGTCCGCGTCGTCCCTCGCGCGCAACGCCGCCTTCGCGAGCTCCATCACCCGCGCGTCGCTCAGCCCCGCGCACGGAAGCGGCGATGAGGGCCCCTCCCCGCGTCGCTCCGTCTCCATCTCCGCGCTCTTCTCCGCGGCGAGCTTCAGGACGCTCTCCGGGAGCCCCGCGAGCCGAGCGACGTTCACGCCGTAACTCTTCGGGCACGCGCCCTCTCTGAGCGCGTATAAGAACGTCACGCGCTCCGCGCCGCGGTCGCCGGAGACTTCGCAGCCCATGTGCGCCAACCGCACGCGCGCGTCGCCCGCTCGGTCGTCCGCGAGGCGGTGGTAGTGCGTCGAAAACAGCGACCGCGCGCCGAGATCGACGAGGTGGCGCACGACCGCGTGCGCGATCGCGGCGCCGTCCGTCGTCGCGGTGCCTCTGCCGAGCTCGTCCAGGGCGACGAGGGAGTTGCGCGTCGCGCGGCGGAGCATCGCCGCGGTCTCCGAGAGCTCGACCATGAACGTGGACTGCCCGCCGACGATGTTGTCCTTGGCGCCCATGCGAACGTAAATCGCGTCGGCGGCGGTCATCGTGAAGGACGCCGCGGGGACGTCCGCGCCGACGTGCGCCATGACCGCGGCGAGACACACCTGTCGCAGCAGCGTGCTCTTGCCGCCCATGTTCGGGCCGGTGAGTAAGAGGAACGGCGGCGATGCGGGCGTTTCTCCGCCCAAGAAGGTGTCGTTCGGAACGAACGCCTTCCCTCCGCTCATCGCGCCCACCGTCGGGTGGGTCAGCCGCGACGCGCTCAGCGACGGCTTCGCGTCTTCCGTCGACGGCGGCGGCAGCAACACCGGCGTGCACGTCTGCGCGCAGCACGCCGCGAGGTCTTCCGCCGCGAGCGCGAGCGAGCACAGCGCGTCGAGGCACGCGATCGCTTCCGCGGCGCGCTGCCACCGCGGCCACTCCTCGCAAAATTTCAACACGAGCCCGGAGAGAACCTTCCCGAGCGCGTCCTCTCTCGCCTCCTCCGCGGCGGCGCGCTCTTTCCGCATCGTCCCGAGCTCGGGGGAGTCGAAACGCTCGAACCCTTTACGTTTTCCTTCCCGCTGCCACCCCGCCGGGACCCTCGAGGACAGACGATCCGGAACCTCGACCAAGTGCGTGTCTTTGTTCGCGCGCACGAACGCGACTTCGCTCTTCCCGCCGCCGATTTTCTTACGCGAGTCCGACAGCCACTCCGCGAGCGCGTCGTCCGCGGCCGCGAGCCTCGCGTCCGCGGCGTCAACGGCCGCGTCCGCGCCGGGCTTCGGCTCGATCCGCCCGCTCGCGCGCGCGCCGTCCCAATCAAACGCGCGCTCGAAGTGCGCGAGCGCCTCCGTGAGCTCTGGCAACGCCGCGCCCGCGACGGCGGCGATGGCGTCCGGCGGCGCGTCCCCGCCGCCGCCCTCGGTCACGAGCGCGCGCAGCGACGGCGCGTTCGCGTCCGCGATCGCCGCGCGGACGTCGTCGAAGTCGCGCGCGATGTCCCTCGCCGCGCGCATCCCCTCGAGCGCTCTGAGAAACCCGTTCAGACGCGCTTTCGCCGCGTCCTCGTACAGAATCACGTTCGCGGCGTCGCGGCCTCGCCCGCCCGCGGCGCCGACGAGCCTGCTCACCGCGCGCTCGAGATCCGGCGTCTTTCGCATGCGCCCCTGCGCGCTTCGCAGCGCGTCCGAGGCGACGCCGCGAAGGCATCGCACCGCGCGCTGCCGCTCCTCGACCGCGAGGTGCGACCGCAGCGGACGGCACACCCATCGCCGCAGCGTCCGCCGCCCGGGCCCCGACGCGCATCGATCGAGCGAGCTCAGCAGCGACCCTCTCGACCCGCCGTCCGCGCCCTCCAGCACCTCGAGTCCGCTCAGCGCCGCGGCGTCCATGGCGACGTACCCTCCGTGCGACCACGCGGCGGCGACGGCGTCGCCAGGCCCCGGAAGCGCCTCGACGCGCCCGAGAGGGATCAAGTCGCGGTCGAGCATCGCGAGCGAGAGATAGGCGTGCATGACGCCAAACGCGCCGAGACCGGCGGCGCGTTCGCGCGCGGGCGCCGTCGTCGCGAGCGTCGCGAGCACGTCCGGGAGCTTGACGCCGCACGTCGCGCCGGCGTTCGGAGCGCTCGCGCCGCCCGCGAGCGTCGGGAAGTACGCGCCGTCCCGCAGCGCCTCCAGCGCGTCGTCCGCGCACGTGTCCCTCCCGCACGACCGCGTCTGCGCGTCGGGCGCGGCGTCTCGGATCGCGTCTCTGCGAGGGTCGAGGGTCCGTGCGAAGCGACGAATGTCAGGGTGGAGTTGAAAGGCTTCAGAAGCGAAGTTGAAAGCCGTCGAGGTGCGCCGGGATTGTGAGCGAGGGGTTGGCGGAGAGAAACATACAGTACGCCGGGAGAGAAAAGTCCTTAAGGATCGGCGTTCGCCGCGCCGACGCGGCCGTACGGGGACCAGTGTGTAGAATAGAACGCGCCTGATCGCCGGCGGCGGGCCGCCCGGCGTCGTCACCACCTCCGCGGGTCGCAACGTCGCGAGCGCGGTTCGAAGCCCGGACAGGTGCGCGTCGTCGAGCCACGCGCCGAGGAGGAACCGGCCGGTCGCGCAGTCCGCGGCGCAGACGCCGACCCACCGCTCGTCCTCGGCGCCCTCCCCCGTCGCGACGGCGCCTCCGTCAAACGTCGCGACGCAGTACGCCGCGTCGGGGGACGCCTCGCACATCTCCGGGTCGACCAGCGTCCCGCGCGTGAGCACCGCGACTTTCTCGCGCATGACGACGTTATCTCTCGTCTTCCCCGCAGCCTTCCTCTCCGCGAGCTGCGCGGGGGTCTCCGTCTGCTCGACGATGACGACGCGGTGCCCCGCGCGCGCGAGTCGCTCGGCGTTGGCGGCGTAATTCTTCTCCGGAAAGCCGCAGTGCGGCTGCTCGCCCTTCATGTACATCAGACCCAAGTCCGCGGCGCCGACGTGTGCGTCCATCTCGAAGAGCTCGTAGAACTTGCCCATCTTGAACATGATGACGCTGTCGAAGTGCGACGCTTTGAAGCGCCACCACTGCGCTTGGCCGGGGGACACCGTGAACGGCTTGCCGTTGGCGTCTTTGCACTTTGGGAAATCTTTCGGGAGGAGCAGCGTGGACTTGTCGTACCCCGGTTCGTTCGGGCGTTTCCCGCTCGCGTCGCGGCGGTTCTCCGGCTGCAGCCACGGGAACTGAAGGCGGTCGCGGTCCGCGTACTGCGCCGGGCCCGCGAGCGCGGCGGCGGCGGCGTTCGGCGCGCCGTCGCCGTCGCCGTCCGTCGTCGTCGTCGTCGCCGCCGTCGCCGTCGCCGTCGCCGACGCCATGCGCTCCGCGAACGATTTGGCCGCGTTCGGGTTCCGCGACGACGCGTCGATCGGAGGGAGCGTCGCCGGCGGCGGCGCGGCGGCGGTGGACCTCTTCGCCGGCGACGCCGCGGACGTCTTCTTCTTCGCGGGCGGCGGCGCGCGTTTCTTCTTCGCCTCGGCTCCGTACGACTCGCTCTCGCTCGCGTCGTCGTCGCTCGCGTCGTCGTCGTCGTCGTCGCTCTCTTCCTCTTCGACGTCGAAGTCGCTCTCGTCATCGTCGCCGCCGTCGTCGCCGTCTCCTTCTCCTCCATCGAAGTCGACGTCGCTGTCGCTGAGGACCACTTTCCTCTTCGCGCTCGCGCGCGACGGCCGCGACGCTTCTCCTCCGCCTTTACCTCCGCCGCCGACTTTTTTCAACGCCGCCGCCGCCGCCGCGCGTCTCGCGGTGACGCGGCCGCCTCGTCTCTTCCCTTCTTCCGCGCCCAACGCGTCGTCGTCGTCGTCGTCGTCGTCATCGCTCGCCGCCGCCGCGGTGTCGCTCTCGTCGCCGTCGTCGTCGTCGTCGTCGTCGTCGCCGCCCTTGGCCTCCGCGGCGGCGGCTTCGTCCCACTTCACGCGGCGCTTTTGAATCGCGATCCACTCGTCGTCGCCGTCGTCGTACAGGACGCGATGCTTCTTTCTCTTCGCGTCGAACGCGGCGACTTTCCCGGCGTAGAAGCGCTTCTCTTTCTTCCAGAACACCGCGATCCGTCGCCCGACGTCCGCTCTCCCGTCCTTCACGTCGTCGTCCTCCTCCTCCTCCGCGTCCATCGCGCTCGGCGGGGACGGCTCGGATTCGACGATCGCCGCGCGCTTCTCCGCGACCGCCGCGGTCGCGGTCGACGGCGCGTCCGGCGTGCTCGTCGCGAGAGGCGGCTCGTCCTTCTCCTCATCCGCGCGCTCGTCCGTCTCCTTCCTCGCGACCGCCCCGGGCGCGGTCGTCGCGTCGAGCTTCGCCGCTTTCGCCGCGCGGGGCTCGTCGTCGCGATCGTCGCGGTTCTCGTCGGGCGAATCCGACGTCGCGGCGTCCGGCTTCGGCTTCGCCGACTCCGGCGCCGCGGACGTCTTCGGCGTGTTCGTCCGCGGCGCGAAGAAGCTCGAGATGCTCCGCATCCCCTTCGCGTCGTTCGGGGTCTTCGGCGGCGCCATCGCGGCCGTGTCCGCTCCAGTCGGAGTCGCTTGGCGAAATCTTGTTGTTTTGAACCGCCGCTGAAGTTGGTCGAAATATTAGCAAGGAAAATGGGCCTGCCAACAGAGGTTCAACAGGCCAAAAAAATCCATGGACAATCCGCCAACCGCCAACAGCTTCTTCGCGCGCTAAAGGTCGTCGATTTCGCGCGCGCGCGCTCACACCGCACCGCGCGCGTCATGGCGACGACGGCGCCCCCCGCGGAGAGTATAGCATCGGTGCGCGCGCGTTTCGACGATTCCCGTTTTTTGACTCCCTCCTCCCGCGCGCGGCGTCGCGCGAGCGCGTGAATCCTCGCTCGCGCGATCGACGACCCCCGAAAGGACGCGCGACGAAGGCCATCGAATCGCCGCTGACGTCACCGCCTCCTCCGCCTCCTCCTCCTCCTCCTCCCGCCTCGCGCGCGTCACCGCAGGGACCCCGCGACGCGTCGGGGTCCAAAACACACGAGACGCGCGATTCGCGCGGGACGTTCAAGCACGCGAAGCGCGCGTTCCGAAGCACCGCGTTGATGGCGGTGGACGAGGACGCGGAGGCCGCGTGGGAGGACGATCATCGTCGTCGTTCCTCGTCCGGAGACCGCGGACTTCCGTCTCGACTCGCGCACCTGCGAGGCCCCTCCTCGACGACGCCCGCCGCCTCTCGCGCGCCGCCGCCGGCGCGGCCGACGGTGCAGCCGACCGTGCGAACGGCCTCCGGGAAGACGCTGATGGGCCCGTGGGTCGGACGCTTCGCGCGCGCGGACGCGGATCTCGCGGACGCGGGGGGCGCGTCGTCACAGCTGTGCGACTCGGACGAGGAAGATTTCTTCATCGCGCGCTCCTCGTCGCCGATAGACGTGATGGACGCGGACCCGCCCACGCCCGAGAGCTGCGCGCGTTATACGCCGCGCGGCGCGAAGCGCCATTCGGCGGCGGCGTTCTCCTTCGACGCCGTCGACGTCGACGCGCTGACCGACGTCGCGTTCGCGGGCCCGGACGAGACGCCGACGGATCACGCCGCGGTGACGCGCGAGCTGATGCTCGAAGACGCCATCACCGGCCGCGCGGCGGGAGGCGCGGGCGCGGACGCGAGGGCCCGCATCCTCCCGTGGTCCTCCCCGCCCGGGACCGGGGTTAAGCGCGATCACGCCGAGCCCGCGCCCGCGTTCGATACGCGTCGGTTCGCGCGCGGGAGCGGCGGGCGGGGACGACGAGAGGCGCGGAGCGCGCCCGCGGCGACGCGACGCGTCGGGGGCGCGCGCGTCTCGGCGCGGACCAAGGCGAGGGCGCCGCACGCGGTGGCGAGGGCGACGAAAGAGAAGCTCGCGTCCACGCGTTTGGAAGCGACGGGCGGGGAGGCGTCCAGGGGGTTGTTCGGCGGAGGGAAGAACACCGCGTTCGGGTCGAGGAATAACGGCGCGAGGAACACGATGGGGACGAGGTGTCTCCAGCCCCGAGGCGGCGGCGGGCTCATGTAAAATTCTGTCTGTACGACCACGCACTGCCGTGTGTACGTGTATCTATAACTTATAACGAAGCCGCGTGTCAAGAAATCAGAGCGAATAAAACAGCGAGTCGTCGTCGTCAATCACTCAATTTAACATTACAAAACAGAAGAAAGAATCGTCGTCGTCTGGTCGAGGCCGCCGCTCACTTGTAGCACACCCGCTTCGCGACGCGCACGATGTCGGCGACTTTCGGCAGCGCGAGGTCTTCCAAGTTCTTCGCGTACGGCATCGGAATGTCCACGCCGGTGATTCTCTCGACGGGCGCGTCGAGGTGATCGAACGCGTCCTCCATGACCATCGCCGCGATCTCCGCGCCGACGCCCGCCTGCGGCCACCCTTCCTCGACGACGACGATCCTGTTCGTCTTTCGCACCGACGCCGCGATGGCGTCTCGGTCGAGCGGGCGCAGACAACGCAGGTTGATCACCTCCGCGTCGATGCCTTCCTTCGCGAGCTCCTCCGCGGCTTTCTTGCACTCGCCGACCATCTTGCTGAAGCTCACGAGCGTGACGTCGCTCCCGGGGCGCATCACGAGCGCCTTCCCGAGCGGCGCGACGTGCTCGGGCGACAGCGCCTCCTTCGAGATCGGAAAGCTCTCGCCGTACAGGAGCTCGTTCTCGAGGAAGATCACCGGATCCGGGTCGCGAATCGCGGCTTTCATCAACCCCCTCGCGTCCTCCGCGTCGTACGGCACGACGACTTTCAACCCCGGGATGGACATGTACCACGCGGCGAAGCACTGCGAGTGCTGCGCGCCCACGCCCGCGGCGGCGCCGTTCGGCCCTCTGAACACGATCGGACAAGAGATGGTCCCCGCGGACATGTACAGCGTCTTCGCCGCGGTGTTCACGATGTGATCGATCGCCTGCATCGCGAAGTTGAACGTCATGAACTCGACGACGGGTTTGAGACCCATGAACCCGGCGCCGCACGCGAGCCCCGCGAACCCGGCTTCCGTGATGGGCGTGTCGCGCACGCGCTCGGGGCCGAACCGCTGGATGAGCCCCTTCGTGATCTTGTACGCGCCCTGGTAGTCGCCGACTTCCTCGCCCATGATGAACACCTTCTGGTCTCTCTCCATCTCCTCCGCCATCGCGCTGTTGAGCGCGTCGCGCACGGTCATCATCGTCGCGTCGGCGCCGTGCGCCGGCGCCGTCGCGGCAGCGCCGGCGTCGTCTTCGATCTGGCGCCCCGCGGCTCGGCTGCCGGTGAGCGGCACGCCGCGTTCGCCGATCGGGCGGTAGTCCGGGCGCTCGAGGACCGCGCGCGCGGGCGCGGACGCGGACGCGGCGTCTGCCGGGCTCGCGCCGCTCGGGCTCGCGTCCTCCGCGGGCGGGACGTAGTCCTTGAACGCGCCGACGGCGTCCTGCTCCTCGCAGAGCACCGCGACGGGCTTTCCGACGGGAACGTCCTCCGCGCCCTCCGCGACTAAGATCTTCGCGACCCAGCCGTCTTCCATGGACTCCATCTCCATCGTCGCCTTGTCCGTCTGGATCTCCGCGAGGATGTCCCCCGCGGCGACGAACTCGCCCTCCTTCTTCTTCCACGCCGCGATGCCGCCGTGCGTCATCGTCGGCGACAGCGAAGGGAACGGGACGATCTGATGCGAGGGGAGGTCGTCGCTCGACGCGGCGCTCGACGCGGCGAACCCGCGCGCGTCGCCGCCGCGGCGCGAGGTGGACGGGGCGCCGCGCTCGTCCTTCGCGTCGAGAAGCCTGCGTCGCGGGAGGGGGTCGGGGTGGAGGGGGCGTCAGAGGGCGATCGGATCGAGCGGCGGGGAGAAGACGAGAGGGGACGCGGACGCCGCGTTCGTTTCACGCGGCGCGACGTTTCGCGAGGAGGATGTTGTTGAATTGCCTCGCCGCCCCGCGAGACGACGATCGCGACGACGACGACGACGACGACGACGATCGCGACGCTCCGCGATCCGGGGAGCGACGCGAACCCGCGCGGGGATCCACCCGCGCGGGGATCCACCCGCGCGCGCGCCGCCGGGATCGCGTCCGCGCGGCGCCGCGCGTCGTCGACCGAAAAGACGACGATTGGTTGATGGACGGACGCCTCTGCAGAGCACGCACCCGTGCGCGTAGGACCCGCTCGCGCACGGCGCCTGGCCGACGCGCGCGGCATACGCGGACCGGATCACCGCGGTCGCGCGACGAAGCGCGGACCTCGACGCCATCGCGCGAGTTTTTGCGTGATCGTCCGAGGCGGAGCGCCGTGAACAGTGCGCGAGAGGGGGGCGGGAGGCGCGATCGGCAGAGATATTTTTTGGGCCGGCGCGGCTCGCGCCGGCGCTCGCGTTTTCAGCGCTCGCGGCCGGCATGGATGATGGATGCTCGCGCGGGTCGCACTCCGAGCCGCGCGTCGTCGGCCCGAGTCGACGCTCGCGACGATGACGAGCAGCGTGGAGACGCTGTCGCAAGGTGCGCGCGCGCGCGTCCCGCGCCCCTCCGTCACCCTCGCGCGTCGCCGCCCGCCGTCGCCGCCGTCGCCGTCGCGTCCGTCCCGCGCGTCGCTCATTCACTCACTCATCTCTCGTCCTCTCTCGCGCCGTCTCCCCGTCTCTCCTTCTCGTCCAGGCTTGCAGCGCGAAATCGCGCCCGCGGTGAGCGACTGCGACGCGTCCGCGCGCGCGTCCGCGCGCTCGCAGTCGAGCCTGACGGCCTCCATCGAGCGCCTGCACCGCGAGCTCGAGGCGCTCCTCGCGGCGGTCCCCGAGCCCGAGGCGCGCGCGCACGCGGACGCGATCTCGGGGCTCAAATCGCGCGTCGCGACGCTCAGGGCGTCGGCGCTCGCGACGCGCGCGAAGATGGTCAGGATACACGCCGGCGCGAAGGCGATGCGCAGGGTGGACCTCGCGGCGGTGCTGGACGACGACCACGACGGGCTGCCGCCGCGGGAGGATCTGTACGTGGGGGAGAGAGACGACGACGACGACGACGACGACGACGACGACGACGCGGAGGCGTCGGAGGCGTCGGAGGCGTCGGAGGAATCGGCGTCGGCGTCGGCGTCGGAGAGGACGACCGGGACGCCGCGGTCGACGCGCGGCGGCGGCGCGACGGAGACGGACGCCTCCGGGGACGACTGGCACGACGCGGACGACGCGAACGTAGACGATAGCTTTAGAACCACCCCGGGGAAGGAGTAGTCGAGGAGAACGAACTGAACGAACGCTATCGCGCGCGCGCGGACTCGACGACAAAAAACTCGACGACGTCAAAATCAAAACTACGCGCCTCGTCGCGCGTCAACGCTTCGACCCCGGGCCGTACCCCGGGAGCGCGTTCAAGCCTAGCCTAGCCTCCATGACGCTGTGGAGGTCCTGCCCCGCCCTCGGCATCTCCGCCCGGTCCGCGGGGTTATCCAGGTAGCTCTCGAACCCGAACCTGTCGACGTCGCCGGACATGATCTCCGAGCCGAACCTGGACGACGGGAGCCCGGGGAGTCGGCGATGCTTCGCCAGGTACTGCGCCTCGATGTCCATCCGCGCGGGCATCGCGACGCCGTACGTGTTCGCGAGCATGTGTCTCTTTTCCGCCGCGGCCATCGCCGGACCCTGTCGATCGCGGCGGAAGGAACGAACGAGGCGCGCGTCAGCGACGAACGAAGACGCGCGGACGCGAAGTTAGGGTTGCGCGGAGGAGGAGACGACGCGCGAGATCTGGCCGCGAGAAGACGCGCCTGCTCTTGGATGATCTCGACCGGGTGACGGCTCAGGTGCGAGACCTCCGCTTTCGCGCCCGGGAGACCATTTCTCATGGCGTCGTGCGGCTCGCGCGCGAACGGCATCTCGGACGCCATCTCGTTCGTGCGCGACGTCGCGCGTCTCGAAGTGCGCGCCCGCGACGAAAAAAGCGACGAAGCACGCGGTCGTCGCGCGTCTGTTCAAACGGCGAAGTTTGACGACGAGGGGCGACTGGACTGCTGAATAACGCACCCGCGAAGCACTCCTAATAAGTCTAGCTAGTCTACCTACTCACAGCACGTACGGCACCATCGCCCACCTGTCGCGCGGGTACTCGGGCATGTTCTTCAGGTACCACGCGTGGTTCCTCCTCGCCGCGAGCGCGAGGTTCGCGAACACCGCGAGAAGCATCGCGAGCGCCGACCTCGTCCGCGTCGCGTCGTCGCTCGCGTGCGCGACGCACAACCCGAGATAGAGAACGCACTCGGCGAGGTAGTGCGGGCACGACACGCGCTCGAACCATCCCCCGCGCGGGATGCCGTACCCCTCCGTCGCACGACGACGACGACGACCCGCGCGCTCGTCCTCCTCCTCGGCTTTCGTCGTCGTCGTCGTCGTCGGCGGCGGCGGCGGCGGCGGCGCGCGCGCGTGTACCCTCGAGGTCGTTCTATACGAGCGAACGTCGGGGTGGCGTTCAAAGGCGTCAGGTGGAGTTGAAAGGCGTCGAGGGCGGGGATCGTGAGCGAGGGGTGGGCGGAGAGAGGCGAACGCCGGGAAATGTCCTCAAGGATCGGCGTTCACCACGCCAACGCGGCCGTATGGGGACCAGTGTGATACTAGAACGCGCCTCAACTCCGCGAGCGTCCGGTGCGCGCAGCGCTGCGCGACGTTTCCGACGACGAAGAGCGCGACGCCGAGCGCCAGACGCGCGCCACGCGCCGCCCGCTCCGCGTCGCCCCCTCCGCCGACCCACGCGACGACGCACCGCGCGAGACGCCTCGGGTAACGGCACGACGTCGTCTCTCTCGCGGCGTCGAGCATCGTCCGCGTCAGCGCGCCGAGAGCGCCAAGAGCGCCGCCGCCGCCGCCTCGCGTCGAGATTAAAATTTTATCGACGACCGCTGCCGGCGCGAATGTGAGCGGCGCGAGGACGTAGTACGCCATCCCGACGAGGTACCCCGCGACGTGCATCCTCGCCTCCGCGCGATACGTCGAGATGAACGCGCTCTCGTGCGCGCGTCGCGCGATGTGGACCTGGAAGAGGACGTGGACGACGACGCCCCGCGCGGCCGCCGCGGCCGAGGCGTTCGTCGTCCCTCCGTCGGCGTCCATCGCGTCGTGTAACGCCGCGAGCGCGAGGAGCGTCAGCGCGGCGTTCACGATAAATCCGAGGACGTAGAAGTGCGAGAACCACGCGTGCGGGACGGTGAACGCGCGGCGTTTCTTCGCGCGCGCGCCGGCGTCGTCGTTCGCGTCGTCGTCGTCGTCGTCGTCGTCGTCGTCGTCGTCGTCGTCTTTCCCTCGCGA